>Ga0214544_1000177_pt1 | contig 98983 bp, 49 predicted proteins | sample CNSS3metaG_FD_160074 | JGI IMG/M metagenome (GOLD analysis project Ga0214544, IMG submission 160074) | Root nodule microbial communities from cowpea collected in UCLA plant growth center, Los Angeles, California, USA - CNSS3 | ecosystem: Host-associated > Plants > Roots > Nodule | place: USA...
TATATATATTTAGAGCGTTTATGTATAAATAGGTTAGTACCCTAACGGGCAGCATCCTACTACACCATTCTTCAACTTCTTCCAGACCGGAGAACCTTCTGCCGCCGTTACGCCCTTCACGGCGAACCTCCACCGTTGTCTGGGCGTCTCCGCCAATTGGTACTTTTTCCTCTTCCTCTCTCATTGTTTCAAGCTTACTTGTATTTGTTATTTACCATAGCATCTGTGAAATAGTGTTTTGCAATTTTAATTTTCTGCATGATTCGATGTCGTAGCCTATTTATTCTGCATCATTGATAGATATTTTGTGTGGTTTTGCTTCATAACGAAGTAGTAATAGTGATGAAATATTTACTTCTTCGTTGATTACACAGCATCTGTGCGGATTTCAATCAGCTCTGGCATATTCTCTGGTTAAGCTTTACAAATGGCTGATGGTTCAGATAAAGCAGTTGAAAACGGTTCTTTGAACTCAGCAGAAGCAGAGAAGCCTCAGATTGAGCCCATAAGGCTGCCCTCGGTTGAGGAAATCCGTGGTCAAGACATTTGGAACAATTGTGCTGTGCGAAGTGTCGTCAGTGGAGTCATGGGTATGCCATTCATTCGTTACCTTTTTTTCTTTTTTTTCTAATGCATACCTCTGTGTGTTGTTTCTTGCTCCTCTGTTTAACTGAATTGATTTTCCTGAAATGAATATGGTCTTTATACCATCAATTGTTCAAGTGTAGTGTGTTTATGAGATTTCAGCTTCATTTAGGATGTTCTTTCCACTAGTACCTATTAGGTACTTTGTATGATGGAAACTCTAAGATGGAATTTAGGATTATCCATAATTTGACTCATCATCCTTTATGCTGATGCTTCATCATTGTCTGTGAGGCAAGTAGATTAATATTCCCAATAGGTTTTTTATATGATTTAGGCTACTGTTTCAGTCCATTAATGACCTTTTTTGCTCGCATGATTTACGTTCAACATATTCAATTCGAGGAGTACCACCGCATCGAATATGTCATTGAATGAACTTGAGTTTCTTGGGATTCATGTGATGTTCCTTTTAGGCGGTGGACTTGGCATCTTCATGGGTTTATTTCTTGGAGCACTGGACAACCCACTGATGCAAGAGGAAATGACTGGCAGACAACAACTTATATATCAAGCAAAGCAGATGGGGAGAAGGAGTTGGAGTTCAGCCAAAGCATTTGCTGTTATGGGTTTTGTATTCTCAGCTGCTGAATGTGTTGTTGAGAAGGTCTAATGGATTTGATCATTTGAGGAATGGAAATATATGTTTACAATATGAGGCTCATTCTTCTTACCACGTGGGCCCTTGATTTTTTTTTCAGGCTAGAGCGAAACATGACATAACAAATACCGTAGTTGCTGGATGTGCAACTGGAGGTGCAATATCAGCAAAAGGTAACACATTCTATCATTTTATCGTGTTTTTATTTCTCTTAATTTAACAAAGGAACTGCATAAATGGGCTGGCAAGGCTTGTATAAAAGGGACTTAGAGACCTATGCGCATAAATGTGATACCGCAAGATTGCACTTTGCTATTATATGTTTGGTTTTTATCTTAGATACTGGGTTCCTTGGAAGAAAAAAGGATGCACTTTTGGAAGTGGTTTACTTTTGCAGATATATCATTAATAAATACTGTGTATAAAAATGATTGTAGAAAAAATGAGAAACTAAACTTTGGTGGTTTGGGCATGTTGGAGATGACCTGAAGAAGCCCCTCGTAAGGACAGTAGGTCAGATGGAGATAGCTCATATGCTAGAGGCAGAGACTTAGAAAAACTATAGGCATTTCCATTATGAAAAATTTAGAAGACAATTGCTGGAGGCAGAGGCTAAGAAAAATTTTGAAGTCAATAATTTGTCTATATAAATTATTCATTACAAAATATTATGGTGTTGTTTGATCATATCCATGTAGATGACTCCACCTAGTGGGAACAAGGCTTGGTTGTTGAAGAATGGATCATTGATTTTCAAGAGCTGATGTTCGTTACAGTGCTCTATGCTTTGCATCCACACACTATTTTTGAAAATGATCACAACCTCAATTTTTATTGTCACTAAACTCCTGTTTCACAACAGAATTTAATAATCATTGAAAAATGATTTTGTAGTATTTATATATTACAATTCAAATCCTTTTCCGAAGATACCAAGAATTTAATATAACTAACTACTATAATAAAAATAAAGCATAAAATGATTTTTCTTGTCAGTTCCTAAACATAGATGATTCATTTTCAAGAATTGGTTCTGGTTCTTTGAAGCTTGAATCCCTTGCTCTGAACTTTTAACTTCACAGAAACGGATATTTCTTCTCATCTCAACTGAAATGTTAGCTGCAAGGTAGAAGGAACTTGTCCTTACTGTTTTAGGATGAGGGTTGATGAGTGGGTTCTGGGAATGGCCAACAAAGATGGTAGGCGATAGTGATGTGTATGTAATGCAAGTTGGTGCTTGTTTACTCTGATACTTGGAAACCTACCTACAAATAGCCCAATCTTGAAACTATTTATACAGTACCACCCTACACTCAAAAGACATACCAATTCGAAAGGCTAGTTGCCTAAGTCAGCGCTGCCTCCCTGTAGAGGAGTGCAGTAACCAGGGAACATGGCATCCTTGGAGATCATAAGGTGGTGCCCCTGACCCAACGCACATGAGAGGTTTTTCTTCTTTGGGGAGCCTTGGCCACAATCCCCTCTATACACACGGCTATTTTAAAATTGTTCTATTTATTACCTTTCAAAGTAGTTTTATCGTTAAATGTTCTTTTGTGCTGTAGATAAAATCCGGAAATCAGATAATACACTTTGGTAGAAACCAATTCAATAGATCTTGTGACCGTAGAACCTTGGGAGGGACATGAAACGAGTGATAGGTGGAATGAGAAAGGAATAGAGGGGAGAGAGGTATACTAAAAGGATAATGAACCGGCAAACGACGAATAGAAAATCAAATCCTTTTATGAACCTGTTCTCAACCTTCTTTTATTCCTTCATAACGTATGTTAAAGTTTCCCTTATTGTGACGTGGTTCTAGGTGGTCCAAAGGCAGCTTGTGTTGGTTGTGCTGGCTTTGCGGCATTCTCCGTCGTAATAGAGAAGTTTTTGGAGAGACATCAGTAAGTAAATTGACGTCATCCTAACACATTTTTTGAGTTCTTGAAGTCTTTGGCCTATTTTATACCGGGACGTGATTGTGGAGCACACATACTGCAGCATTTATTTACATCAATAATTCATTTGTATACGATGTCAAATGCATTTCCAAACTAGGGAAAGCTGTGATGTAATGATACGATTTAGTATTAAGCAATTTAAATAGTTGTTTTCTTTATGAACTTGTGACTGAATAAATCTCTGACGCATTCAGCATTTTACAGCCGCCATGCTGTCAGCATATCTTATTGCAAATGCCTAGATAGGAGCGCTCATTCTGAATGATCCACTTATACAAACACACACACACACACATATAGATATATATATATATATATATATATATATATATATATATATATAGAGAGAGAGAGAGAGAGAGAGAGAGAGAGAGAGAGAGATTCTCATGGGAGATACATGCAACTATTAGTCTATTAGTAACTAGCGTAATAAACAAGATACATGGACGCAACCGTATTTCCTCAGGACGAAGTAAATAGGGTATATATTTGACTGCATGAAGTCTCAGAAAAGAATTACTACACTGAGGATCTCCAGATTTATTTTATTTCTACAACCCAGTTGGTTATTGGACATTTACCATCCAACATCCCAAAAATACTCTAATAAGCTCATATATATGACCCAAATTTCACGCATATTCATTTGCAAATCATAGGATCAGGCAGTAGATTTTGCTGGACTGGCAGATTGACCATCCTTGGTTGCCTGTTGAGCTTCAGGTTTGGAGGGTTCGTTAACTGTGGTGACCACTTGAGGTTCAGGTTTGGAGGGTTCATTAACTGTGGTGACCTGCTGAGTTTCAGATTTTGAGGGTTGATCAACTGTGGTGGCCTGTTGAGGTTCAGGTTTTGAGGGTTCATTGACTGTGGTTGCCTGTTTAGAGGTTTGATCAGGTGTGGTGGGTTCCTCCGACATGGTGGTTCCTTGATTATTCTGCGCCAAAACCTTCTCCTTAGTTTTCTGTCCCACTTCCTCTGCTTTCTTTGCAACCCTGTTGTAAGCACCTGTGACCCATGTAGCCCCAGTCAACACATACCGATTCTTCATTATAGCAGATCCAGCACTGGACACCGACTGCTCAGCTGCTGAAATTGCAGTTTTAGTCTTCTCTGAGACTTGAAATTTCTCATCCATTTCTTTCACCTTGTCATTCACTATAACTGTACCAGCACTGATCTTTTCAGTAAATCCCACCTTCTGGTCCAAAGAAGCAACTTTTGCTGAAGCCGTGGAAGTAAGTCGGTGCCTTTCATCAAAGGATTTTGCTCGATACAATGCATCTTTACCCAAAATGAAGCCCTTGGCTAACATGGTGCTTACAACATCCTCTGCCTTTCTCATACCAGATTCCCCACTTTCAGCGTTACCAATCTGTGTTACAGGTCAGAATCATTACACTATAAATTGTCTAACATGGTTGTCAACATATTATAGAATACCAAATTTATTGAAAGTCATAAGTTAAAACTTTTGACAGCATATTATGTGGAGATTATTGGGGATAAATAGAGGGAATAGTTACTGGAGATTCAGTCGATGAAGGCAGAGGATAATCGTTAGCCAATTCAATGTTCAGAGACTGTCCACACACAACTGCTCCCTGGAGACACCAACACAAGTTTCATGTCAGCTCTTAAACATGAAATTAATTTTGCCACTTCTACTATAATAATCAAACTGTTACCATTACCATGCTTTCCCATAAAAGAAAGAGGTGCATATTGTTTTGGTGTTAGCAAGCATTTGTCAAATAGAGAATATTAACTGTTGAAACATTAATATTTCAATATAGAGAGCAAAATTAGACAGAAGGCAATGAGAATGAATCTACCGAGAGAAGAACTGCAGTTTCTGCTCCCTCTGGAGTACTGAAGGTGACATACGCAACTTTGGAACTTCCCTTGTCACTGAAAAATTGAGAGATGTTATATGCTGCATGTTCTAACCAAAATTTAATTCATATTGTGTACACAAACCTTTGCATTTCAACATGTTCAATTTTTCCAGGAAAGGTAAGAAATTCCCTCAAATCTTGCTCGGTTGCACCTGAAGAGATGTTACTCACTTTCACCGATCTCATCTGTTAAACAGACAAATAGATTAGCATTTTCAACAGTAAAAGTTAAGTAGATTGTCCTCACATCACATTCATATTCCCATTAATTTCAGTTTTTTTCACGTTTTCTGATTGCAATGATTTCTGGAGGAAATGATGAAAAGAACAAACACCATACACACACAACTCGTCTTCTTGTTTTCAGTTTTCTATTTCCTGCCCTCAAATATTCCAACTGTGCTACTGTTTGTATGATGAAAAATGAGAATTCCCACAACGTTGAAGGAAATCACACGAATCTCAGAGATCGATAAACTCATCGAAAATGTTAGAAATTAGAAACAAAAAAAATGGCATGGACTTTTACATGCCAACATGAATTGATTAGAGATTCTTTCTTACCAGATCCACAATGTAACAATTCCAAAAATATGGAATCATCTACCTTACAACAAGACATTCTTAAATTTGTTCCTTTTAATTATAAACAAAATCATGAAAGAAAGTAACAATTGAAGGGTCGTGCAACTAACCGCTGGTTAATTATTTGAATCCTATGCCAGAGATCAATGTTTTCCCCGAGAAGATGTTGTTTGAAGTTTTCCTAATTGAATCAATTATGGTTATTTACCTAAGAGTTTCTTTTTTTTTCCTATTCTCCTTTTCCTCCTTTTGATGTAAAATCTATTTATTCATTTATAGCATATAAATTTAGGTGGAGATGATGTGAGATAAGCATATCAGCAACAATGTACTCTCAAAAACTGCCACATCAGTTGTTTCGATTTTGTTCCCTCTTGTCAATAACCTCACACCTGTTGCAGATATATTCTCAGAAACTACACGTAACCTCTTGTCAATAAAAAATATATACACGTTAACCTGTTATTACCATTTTTTTTTTCACTCTAAGATTAAAACTCTACTCTTGTTATCCATTGATCAGAACACACCAAAGTTAAGTAAATGACACGACACAATCAAATCAAACAAAGCGAAATGTTGAATCACCTAGATTCAAGTTAAGAAACAATTTTAAATTAGGCTTAACTATACTTTTTACTTTTAATAATATTATACATATATATATATATATATATATATATTCATTTTCTAAATTTATTTATCTTAGTCCTTATAGCATATTCATTTTATTTTTCTCCTTGTAATATATAAATAGTTTTCTTTTAGTTTTTACTATTTTTTAATGAACTAATTGATTTAAAATGGATAATATTATAAATATTAGAAACATAAATAGATCATAAAAAGTAAAACAAAATGAAAAAGTACAAAAAACATTTTAAAAGATATTTTACTATGACCAAAATAGAAAAAAGGTATATAGAAACATAGAAATCTCATTCCACAATCATGTTCCAAATGCCTATTTCTGAAAGCACTGTCATAGAAGTTGAAGACTTTTGAACATGTGAGTTACAGCATCACTGAATTCTATACATATTCTGATTAAACGCGATCGATGAAAAAAATAATTAAGAAATAAAATAAAATACTCTAATTTTTATTTATAATTTTTTTTTCTTGAATAATTCTCTTGGTGTTCTTCCGCAATCATTTTAAAAGAATAATTAAAGAATAATTTTGTCTTTATCATTACAAAAATTTAAGACAACAATTAGGTTGTGAAATCTCTTTTAAAAAATAATTATTTGCTTAGATAGTTAGGGTTAAAAAGTCGCATCAAATCCAAACATTATCATTTAAACCACAAAACACGATTGTATTGAGAAATAACTGGGTATATATGTTTCTGCATTTAAAAGCTGAGAACGTTTCTTTCAAGTGCAACATTAACTGGCCTCATATCAAGAACAAAACAACATCAACATTTCATTTCAGCGCATTGGGTACCAATAAGTTTAATTCCTTAATTATTATTTTTTGGGTGTTTTTTGTTTCCCGTTGAGGAAATAAAAGAAGTTCTAGGATTTCAAAATCCAAAGAGTTGAAGGTTGAATGACGAGTTCAAAATCTTTGCTCTTTGGTGGGTTTTTGTAGTGGTTTCTGTTGAGCATAGGTATATTAAATTTTATTTTAATATATTTTAAAATATTAAAATCAGTATTTATTATTGTATTTTGAAAACACAATAAATAAAACAATACATAAAAAAATTCAATATCCAACTGAGAATTCAAATTTTTAGACGTATTTGGTTTTACGTCAGAATGATGGCTAAAATTGATTTTCTAAACATAGAATTAATGTATGTTTGGTTTTCAAATTAATTAAAAGGTAAAAATTTCACATTGAATAAAAAAACTAATTATTATCTCTGTGTTAGTGAATTAATTCAACCAAACACACAATTATTTTAGATGAAAATTAATTCCCTCAGATATATATTAAATGGAAAATTATTTTTTAACAATTATTTTGACAAAGTTGTGACAGTTTGGCTTCAAAAGAAAAATTTGTTAAATTTTTTTTTTGTCAAACTATCATTCTACGTATTAGATGTATTTTAACCATATATTTAGTGTGACATTGATCATCATTTTATATCTGTAACAAGAATTAAACACCTTTCTAGCGTTTTAAAAGTTATTTTCAGTATCTAAAATGTGCATTCAAGAAGCAGCAGAGAACGTAAAGAAACAAATGATCCAAACAGATTTGAGTCGAACACCGAACTATGTTTGTTTTATTCTAAATTTTCGTTGTACATGCAGTTTTACAACACGACAAACACCCAGAAACAACTTTTAACTCGACAAACCTGAACCCGTTGGTTTTTCTGGCATATCCTTGTAATCAGAAACCTCCATAACCATAGGATAAACATCGGTTTCAGGATTATACTGCTGCAACACTAAAACCGAAGACAGAGTGGAGAACTCAGAAGAAGCCAAATAGCTTCCAATGGGACCAAGTTCTGGGCAATCACTTTTCTCTGCCAATGGTGCCACTTGCGGCATTCTACCAACCAAAATAAGATTGCTCCGATTCTTCTCCCTCAACACTGTTTTCAAATCTTCCTTGCTTTCCACCACTCTTTCCTCGTACGTTATCGATTCCGTGTTCTTCGATCTCACACTCACGAACTCCGACCAAAATTTCTCATCCTCTTGCTTATCTTCGTCACTACCAGTGCCCTGAGCCACGTTTATTATCTTCTTGTCCTTGTTCGCTGTTATCCCAACCAATTTCGCACCGAACGCGAATGTTTGCCCAGGTAAAGCTACAAACTTTACAACAGTGAGTGAGATTCCAGGGTGTTCAGCGAGTCTCATTCCGTACGCAAGTGCTTCACGATCGTCTCTTCCTCCAAAGAACCCGACAACAACATCGTACGACACATCACTCGCTTGGACTTGCCTCGTACCTCCGAGTCCACGATCGACCAGAATCCCCACAGAGCAGGGAGCACGGCTGAGCACATGGCCGTTCATTACACGCAGCGAGTTTCCCAGAGACTCCATTGTGCCATCGAAGTGTTGGTGTTTGTGAAAAGGTAGGAGAATGAGTGCCACTCGCTTCTGGTGCGCGCTGGTGCAGATGTCTTCGTGCATGCTGCTGAAGGCGGATATGGCTGTCATGGGGCGGACATTGACGCTGCTTAGATGGCCATAGGCCTGAAATGCAACCACCATTTGGTCTTTGTTGTCGTGCTTTTTGTTCCAGAAGGGCATGCCGTTGTTGCGTGCCGTGTGAACCATTGTTATGGCTGAAGGTCGCTCCGAGAGTTCCATCAAGTGCATGGAATACACGCACAACTTTCCTCGCTTTCTGGTTCCCCGAGATGACTCTATCAGATTGATTAAGGTGGGAATGTTGTAGGTGCTGTGGAAACATGCCAACACTCTTAGCTCTGTGTCTGGATCCTTGCGTTGAACTGTTTTGTGCGTGTAAGGTAATCCCCTTCGAGCTGGTTTATACACTGCCATCACTATTGGGGTTGTGATGAATGTGGTGAACAGTGCCATCAGAACACAGATTGCAAATGTCTGATCATTCAGTACCTGCACATTTTCACAAGAAATAATAATATTTGATCTGGGTATTCGGTGATGTCAAAGTTATAATAATATTTGATCTGAACTACGATGTCTGAACTAAGATGTCAGAATTAGGATGTAAAAATTGATAATGATGTCTGATATGAAGCTATTTGGAATCAGATGAGCAAGATTTTGCTATGTATACCTTGCGATCTTTGCCAATGTTGAGAACAATGAGTTCCACCAAGCCTTTGGTGTTCATGAGAAACCCAAGAGCCAAGGCTTCTCTAAAAGGGACCTTACATAACAGTGACACGACGAATGTGCCACTGATCTTTCCGAAGCAAGCAGTGAAAATAACAAGCACAAGCATACACCAAGAAAGTGTTCCTCTTATGGTTGTAACATCAGTTTTCAAACCACTGGACACAAAATAGAGTGGCAACAACAGACTCATCACAAGGTCCTCTACCTTCTCGATCAGCACCCCAGCAAAAGGACCATCTTTGGGCATGACTATGCCGACAACAAAAGCCCCAAACAGTGCGTGAATTCCAATGGTATCAGTGATGAAGCTGCAAGCCAAGACCAGTGTCAGGGTGATGCATATGTAAATCTCTTGCACTGGTTCACCCTCAAGGGAACGCTTGGCCATCATTGCGAGCAAGGGTTTTATGGCGAAGATAGCAAAGAGGACAAAAGCAGCAGCACAGAGTATGACCCACAAGGAAACAAGAGGCGATGAGTTAGAGCCAGAGAGAGCTATGGCAAGAGCAAGCAGAATCCATGCTGCAACATCGTTCACAGCAGCTGCAGACATTGCTATGCGACCAGCATCAGTTGTGAGGAGTTTGAGCTCGGCGAGGATGCGTGCAAGAACGGGAAATGCAGTGATGGAGAGAGCAACACCCATGAAGATAAGGAACGAGGTTGGATTAGACTTTTTGGATACGGTGGCTCGAAGAGCATAGGAGGTGCCAATGCCAAGAACAAAAGGTAATGTGATTCCTGCAACTGCAATGGCCAAGGCCTTGTGACCAGTTTTTCGTATGGAACGCATGTCAAGCTCAAGCCCCACCAGAAACAAGAAGAAGAGAAGACCCAGATTCGCCACAGTTTCAAGCACAGTTAAGCTTCTCTTAGGGAAAATCGTGTTCAGGAATTTCTCATTCCTCCCAATCGCTGATGGCCCAAGTAATATCCCTCCCTGCATTAACAAGATTCACCAACCCCACGTTAACTTTTTCATGAATCACAACAAAAACAATTCAAACGTCCATGATGGCAATTCATTCCGAGGTTTTAACGAACGAAATCCCATAAAAATCAAACCTTTTTGTTCTAACTAAGCAAGCAAAGAACAGAAAACTTACAATAACCTCTGCAATAACTCTGGGTTGTCTGAGAGGTTTGAGAATGAATGCGAGAAACCTGGTGAAGACAACGACGAGACATATCTGAAGGATGAGAAGGGGAAGCGCATAATCCAAAGGATTTTCGTGTTGGAAGGCACCGTTGGAGGTGGCCTTCATGGGTGGTGGACATGTCGGATTAGGAGTGGCCATTCAGATTTCGGAGTGTGAAATGGAACACAACATTTGATCTGATTAAGAAGATATTCTTAAATTTACATGTGCTGTGTGAGTGAAAGGAAAACTTGGGTATGAAGAAATGAAACACTCTTTTCTAATAATGGTGCGTAGCTGAGGGAATTAAACGTGGAAGAGAATTGGGTGCTGGTGATGAATTGTGAACACATACTAACGCAAATTCTGGTACATGCTAATTGGAAAAGGAAATCAAGCTTCCATCACTTTACTCATTTACCATATTTAGTATCTTCTTTGGCTACTATTTTATGACACAAACCCTATGCATTGTCTTCTAAGGCCAAACTTTTCTTCCATATATTCAATTTTACCAAGTCTTTTACCCATTTTATTTATCAACTTTCAAACATAATCTAATATCTACACAATAATTGGACCAGGGTGGTGTAATTTTTACATCTTTCAACCCAAATCATTTATTTAAAAAAATATATATATCATTAAAAGGTTAAATATGATTTTACCTTCTGAAATTCAACGTGAGATTGGAATTAATCTATGTCTCAAATTTTAATTATTTTCGTTCTAAAACTTAAAAAATAATAAATATATTCCTTTAATCTAATTCAGATAATTCTTTTTAATTATCAAATATGTTTCAAATTAATATTTAAGTTATTTACACCGTTTAACATAATTCAACTCGAATGTTAGTTTTCGGAAGCATTTAACAAATGCAAAAAAATTAATGTTATTCGATTAAAAAAAATTATATCTACTCAATTTAAAATATAGAGATTACACTATATCAAAATTTAAATTATTTGGCGAATTTTAAGTAAAAACATATTTAATCTTTGAATTGTAAAGTAGTGTCATCAATTGATTTTTCCTTATGGAAAAATTTATTGAGCTCTATCTTCATTCTTAAAAAATCTATAAGTTCTGTCTTCATCAAATAAAGACTTTCTTTTCTTTTTTTTTTACTTTATTCTGTTTTGCTGAGAAAAAAATAAGTCAAAGAAATTTTGGATAAGTAAAATACATTCTACGAGAGTCTTGAAAGGTAATAAATCAATAAATTAAATTAAATTAAATCAATTAGTAATTGTTTATCTTCTTTTGTTGTATATATCAACTATGTTGCTTTATATATCTTTCTTTCTTTGCTAACCATTAAATAAAGAAATATGTGAATGAATGAAAGTGATTTGAAGGAAATATTTTTAATTAAGGGTAATAAGTCATGTGCTATGTTTGTATAAAGATGATAATGGAGTTATCCTTTTGTATATCTTCTTATAGTATACTCTTATATTATTTTATATACAAATCTTTTTGTTGATAAAAAAAGGTAATAAGTGAGATTATTTCAATTGAGATCAGCCAACAAAAGTAAAAATAATAAATATCATATATCAATAACATAATTATAATAATTACAACAAATTAATTGAATGCGTGAGAATGTATTTTGAAAAGAAAATTTTGAGGTTCATTTTTTTTTACAGAATCAAACTTGTATCATTTTCACCACAATATAAAAGCTTTATACAAACATGAGACTACTGACACGTGTAGATATTTTTGCTTACTTTTAAAATACGTATATAAAAATAGGTAAAATAGTTATATATAACACAAATAATCGTATTTTTGTGTTATAAGAACATGGTAAACTATAAGAGCATTTTCGAGCAAATATATATTCGATTTGTAAAGGCATGACAACAATATTATGCTTCATTTTTCTAATCAAGTCACATAATTTTTCTATAAAAAAAAATTTTATCATTTCTCAATTAATAAATATTATCCATTTTGTAATAACGTAGACTCCATCACAGTTTTATCCTTAAAAAATCTATCAAAAAGTATAATAAAAAAAAAATATTCAAACTGCGTTTGATCTCGACTCTTAAAAGATACGAGACTTATTAAATGTTCCAGAATACTAATAAATAATCTTTAACGTTCCATATTGTTAAAACTTACAAATTATACGTCAGTGACTACATTTTATTTGAATTACATATAAATATACCATTATAAATTCTTGAATTATTGTTAATAATTATAATATTCATATTAGATCTTAGACTTAATTATATGCTCTGAATTTTTCTGAATAGACTTCTTCATAAAAAAATTTAGAACATTATCAAAGATGAGAATTTCATATTAATTTTGAAGCAACAGACTTTTAGTAATATCCAGGTTGGAAGCATGAAAGTGCTGTAATATGCGCATAATAAAAAAAAAAAGTGCTGAAATATGCATATGATTGATGGCTTGACAGAAAATCAATAAAAAATCTCATGAAATATTATTTCCAATTCTACGAGATTGAAGTGAAATAAAGTGATTTAGATAATTTAAAAATAAAGAAAGAGATATTATTAAGGGACAATAAAATACACTTCATAACAAGCTTAGTTAATTCAGATTTTGGAGTGTGAAAAACACGACATTTGATCTCATTAAGAAGAGCTTTTCAAATAAAATTCTTTTTGTTAATAGTGATACGCAATTAAGGAACACACGGGATGGAGAAAAGTTTTATTATTATTATTTTTTTTTTCAAAAATTGATTCATTTATGTTTTTATCGTCATATCTATAATATATATATATATATATATATGAGATATAAATATTTAAAAGATATAGATGAAATTAATATTACGTTGAGTACGAGAATAGGTATAGAAAGGATATAAGTACGTATTCATTCTCGTTTTTATATATGATTGAAAAAAAAAAATCTAATAAGGTTTGTTTTTATCACATCTAACCCAATAATCCAATAGGTTCATATTATTTAAACTTGTAGTTTAAGACAGTTTAAATATTTGAGATGCATGATAATTAATAATAATTTTATTATTTCATATTGGGATCGGAATAAGGTTAAATATATTTTAAAGTTCTTTACACAAAATTAAAATTTATTTTCTTCAAAATTTTGATATATTTTGGTTGTCAAATTTTAAAAATAAATTAATATAATTATTTTAAGGATTAAATATGTTTTTGGTTCCTTATCTAACAGTGAAGTTTGAAATAAGTCCATTTTAAAATTTTAGACTAATCTAGTCATTTATCTTTCGAAATAGGTGAATTTGGTCTTTTTAATCAAATTTTGTTAAATTTATTTGATATTTCAATCGTGTTTCATAACAGTATTTGACTTAACATTAAAGCAAAAATGTGTCAAACAGTATAAATAACTCAAACACAATCCTAAAATGCATACGAAACATCAAATAAACTTAACAAAATTTGATTAAAAATGAATAAATTTACGTATTTCGAAAGATGAATGACTAAATTGGTTCAAAATTTTGAAATAAACAAATCTCAAAATTTACATAAAGTTAAGAAACCAAAAACATATTTAACACTTATTTTAACACAATTACATTATTTTCTTATTAATACCTTACACAAAATTAAAATTCATCATTTTCTAAAATTTTAATACATTTTAATTCTTCAAACTTTAAAATATATGATTATAGGTTTTTAACTAATTACCATGAATTATTTATTTATGATCCAAAGGTAGATAAACGTAATTGGGTGGTGGTGATGAATTGTAAAGAGAGCAAATTTTGGTACATCACTGTACTCCTTTACCATTTTTAGTATCTTCTTTCTCTACTTTTATGATACAAAGCCTATGTATCCTCTTTCTTAAACCAAACTTTTCTTCCATTTATTCACTTTTTACCAACTTTCAAACATCTACACAATAATTACGCCTAACTCTACTAACTTCATTCTTAAAATATCTTTCATTTTATTATAGATTTAAAATTTATTTTAATTTTTTTTTTTTTTTTTTATGTTCCAAGAAGACTTTTTTTTTTCTTTTGTATTTTATTCTGTTAAGAAAAAATAAGTCAAAGGAAATTTTCGATAGGCTAACACATTAAACTTTAATATACTATTAGTTTAAATTAAATTAAATTAATTGTTTATCTTATTTTGTTATATCAACCATGTTGCTTTATATATATTTCCTTTTTTTTTCTGGTAACCATTAAATCAAGAAATATGTGGATGAATGAGAGTGATTTGAAGGAAATATTTAATTAAATGCAATAAGTCATGTACTATGTTTGTATGAAGGCCAATAACACAATTAATATAATTATAAAAAATAATTGAATGGGTTAGAATGTCCTTTGAAAAGAAAAAAAGTGAGCTTCATTCCTTCTCACACAATCAAACTTAAATAAAAGGTTTATATAAACATGGATACTAATGCATGTAGATGCTTTTGATAGAGAATAAACAACTTTGTACCCTTTTAAACTCAACTTTAGGAATTGTATTTAATTTTTTTTTTTTTTTGCATTTATAAGAATTATTTCAAATCCAAATAGTCACTTATATAATAGATATTTTTTATTATGGTTAAAACAGATTTTTTTTAATGTTGATTCTAATATATAGACGATATAAAAAAATTATTTTTTTACAACAAAATTATTTTTTATAATATATATATATATATATATATATATATATATATATATAAGTAAAACTCATAAATTCTATGTCATTAAATACATTTTATTTAAATTACACATAAATTAACCATTATAAGTTCTTATAAATAATATAATAGTTATATCAAATTTTAGACTTAATTATGTTCTCTTGATTTATCAGAATAGACTTCTTCACAAAAGCTTTTAGAAAACAAATATTAAATGAACAAAATTAAATTACGTTTTGCATAGATTAAAATTATTTTTGTCACAAATTAAAAATAAAATTTTGAAAAAATTATAAAACTTTTACACTAGCTATTCTATAAAATAATTTTAATTTATAGAAAACTACCTTATTTGTTTTTCCAAAAATACTTATAGAATAAATAAATTTTATCTGTAATAAATTATCAAAAAAAATAAAATTCGTTTCTAACGTTTGTATGACTGATATAATTTGATTTCGATTTTTTTCTCAAGAGAGTTTAGATAACAGGGACAAAAAGTGGGTGATAATAATTTCATATTTAATTTGAAGCAAACCCATTTTAAATAATATTCAGGTTGGAAGCACAAATTGCTGTAATATGCCAGAATAAAAAAGTACTAAAATATATCCTATAATTGATTGTTTGACAGCAAAATCAATAAAAAAATCTCATATAGAATATAATTCCCAGTTCTACGATATAGAAGTGAAATAAAGTGATTTATATAATTTTCTTTAAAAAATTAATAAAAACGAACGTGATATTATTAAGGGAAAATAAAATAAACTTCATAAGTTTTCAAGAAAGGAAAACACGACCAAGAACGTGTTTAGTTAGGTGAACAAGACTGTTTTGTGTAATAGTATTTAGTATTTAGTAATTACTTCGAAATAATTTATTTGAAGAGCTCATAAATTTTAAATTAGTTTAACTAGTTTGTAATTTCTTATTATCTCTTATATGTTAATGTTTTTCTATTTTTATCAGTTTTTTTTTTATTATTACATATTTCAATCTTAAAATATAATTTATTATTATATTGTTTTTTATATTTTTAATTAATTTTCATTTCTTAACTTTAAATTAAGAAAAACAATATTATAAATAAAAATAAAAATTGTCGCTATGTAAAACTTTCGATAATACAATTGCAAAAGAAAAATCAATTCAATAATTTAAATTAATGAAAAAACTAAAATTTGAAAAGTAAATAAAAATTAAGATTAATTAATACTCGTTAAATCAACTATATATATATATATATATATATATATATATATATATTCAAAAATATTAAAAATTTTAATTCAATTTTAAGAAACTCTAATTAAAATTATTTACACAGTAATTAAAACTTATATAAATAATTTATCCATTCAAAACTTGTAAATACATGATAGATAAATTATATTATAACTTCCATTTTTCAATTTTTATTTCTTTATGTGTTTTAGTGTGAATTAATTAATTTTTTAATAAAAAAATAATATTAATCAATAATTTATACTAAATTACGTAAAAAAAATAAAAAAAAATAAAAAATAAGTGATAATATTCTCTTTTACATTATAAAGTGCAATAATATAACATAAAATTTCTCAAAATTATAAATTTAAGTAAGGCACGTGTCGACAGCTAAATGTATTTTCGAAAAAAAAAAAAAAACTTATCCCGTTTGGCCTGCAATTATTGCCTAACAAGAAAAAAAGAAGCGTGGCGTTAAAATCAAATAATGGCATCAAAAACCCAAACATTGTGCGAGATTCCAAGCCTCCACGCTTTGTCTTCATCACACACACAGAATCTTTAAAATTGGAAAATCAAATCGAAAAGATTGAAGAAGAAGATGTTTGGAGAACTTGAGCATGAGCTGGAACTGCACGTGCCTGCGAGTGAGGCATGGGATCTGTTTGGTACCCTTCGAATTGGGCAATTAGTTGCAAAAGAACTTCCACACCTCTTTCAAAGTGTGGAGCTTACAGAAGGAGATGGTGGGGTTGGCACTGTCCTCAAATTAACTTTTGCACCAGGTCATTCACTCCTATCTTTCTTTATTCTCATCGTCTCCTTCCATTTCTTAATTTATGTTTATGCATTGAAAATCCCAAAACATATGTTTAATACATTATTCGACCGTGACTCGGTTCATCCGGTCTCCGACACAGGATAATTACTGAATCGAACTTATGATCTAAGTTCTGATACTAATTGTTGGATTAAACGTTTATTATTTGATCAAAAGCTATAGCTATTAGCTAGGACGTAACTCTGTTTATTATTTGATCAAAAGCTATAGCTATTAACTACGACGTAACTCTTTTTACTTGAGAGCGTATAAGTCCAAGTACCAGCTTACCACTTGGCCAAAAGCTATAACTATTAGTCAGGACGCAACTCTTTCTACTTAAGAGCGTATGAGTCCAAACACTATTTCTACTCCGTCACGAAACAATTGTTGTCACCCGCAACACTCACTCATGTAATGTAAAATAATTTAGAGTTTTATATTGATTAAAATGATAAAGTTAAACGGCATAATAAATCTATTATTTTAAGAATTTGATTAAAATTGGTTTGAATTCTTTATATTGGATTTGGTTCAAAGTCACATGTATGTAACTAGTATCTTCTTGACGAAGGCTAGTATGAAATAAAGCCATGAATGTGTGAGTGATTTTGTTGTTTTTGAAGTTTGAACATAGGTGTGCCTGGGCCAAGGGGGTACAAAGAGAAATTCACGAAGATTGATAACGAGAATCGCATAAAGGAAGCAGAGGTGGTTGAAGGAGGGTACTTGGAATTAGGGTTTACTCTATTTAGGGTGCGTTTTGAAGTGAAAGAGAAAGGTGAAGATTCAAGCATAATAAAATCTATTATCGAGTATGAATTGAAGGAAGAGAATGCCTCCAATGCCTCACTTGTCTCTATTCAGCCACTCGCAACCATTGCTGAACTTGCCAACACTTACCTCAACAAAAACAAACCTTCCAAACAACCAAATTAGAGTCATCATCATCATCATTTCTTTCCAAAAATAATTGTCACTGAAAATGAAGCTCAATCTTGTGACCTTGCTTAGTTCATCAATAAAACTACCAAAATTTGCATTCTGATTCATCTCTTCATATCATGGTGTGTTTATGTTTAGATCAGAAATTTATTATCTAAAATGAGAACCGGTTATTTTTACTGTAGACTTATATAAGTGAATATAAATCTTATTTTAAAATGTTTTTTTAATTTGAATTAAATTTAAAATATATTTGAGTTGTTTGAAATATATTATAATGATATTTGTTATTTTTTGAATTTATTATGATTTTAGAATATTTAAGTTTTTTGGATCTATAATATTATTTGTTATAAAATTGTTATTGAATTATCTATTATTATATATATGACTTCACATAAACAAAAATTGATTTTATAAAATTAAGTTAAATTTAAAGTCGAGACGTTAATGATTTATCTATCTCGTCCTTTTCCTCTGTTTTTATGCTATCTTCCGCTGAATTTAAAATATATAAGTTGAAATACTAAAAAAAGTTTAATATATTTCAAAAAACTAAAATTAATATACATTAAAAGACAAAGGATATCATCATCATAAAAAATTCAACAACAAAAAAATTCTAAATCCAAATTCCTCTTGGTTTCTTCACTTTTTTTAATATTTTTTCTTCCGTTGTATCTTATCTACGTAAACTACTTTAGTACTTGACAAACTCCTATTCATTTGCCAATTGGTGATGTATTAAACATTTATCATGTGTAGTCTTTTCAACAACTTGGTGGGAAAATAATCAATTTAACCCTTATTATTTATTTGGATTAGGAGGTGAAAACCAAAGAATGAAAGAAAAAAATAAAAAATAAAAAATAAAAATAAAGAGGGATATGATATTATTTGAATTTAGTAAAAATATGTCATAAATCAGTGAAAAGTTTTTAAGTTGGTAAAAAGTGTATAAATTAATTTGTAGGTTTTCATTTTTGTAATTACAAATATGCCATTCTATTATGTATTGGAAAATAAACTTAAAAAGTTGATGTGTCCTTTATGGCTGATTCCTTTTGTAAAAGCAAACAATGACATAGAGTTGAAAGAAAATGTTCACAACCAATGACAAATCTTCAAAATCTATTTTAAAAATGTCAAAATGAATTTACCAAAATTTTAAAAGTATCAAATATATAAATATTTTAAAATTTAAAAAATTATTTTTTATTCATGTATTGATTTATAGATCGATCTAGCTTATGAACTTGTGCACATACTTAACTAAAACATTTAAAAAAAAAACAAGTTCAGAAAAGATTAAAAAACAAATGAAGATATGTAATGAACACAATTTCTCAGTTCACTTCTAAATGTTCCTATAATAACTTAACAATTTCTTTGTTTATTCAACAATCAATCAATCTCGTAAAGACATGCTTAAATGACTCTCATACCATAAAAAATACTTCAAACTAATTTAACTTTACAGAATCACTTTATAAAATAACATTTAGACTCAATTATATATTATTAATTCATTCTTATCTATAATTTGATATGAGATTTTCGGTATAATCCAACATCTTATTATGTTTAAGAATATTTTAATATTATTTATGTTAACATCACATAATTTTATTATAATTATATTATTACTATTTTACTAGTATATTAATATATTATATATTAGGTATAAATACAAACATAATTAAATAAAATAATTAATAAATTTAATTTTTGTATTGTATAAAGTAATCCGTTTTAGCGTATTATTTAAAATATAACATTTTATTTATTAAGATTTGACATTAATTTTTTATTTTTATTTTAATTTTATTTTAACTAATTTATATTCAAAAAATTACCTTTACATCAATATTTTAAAAAATTATAAATTATTTTTAAATATGTATTAAACTAATTTATTCTATTTCATTAATTAAATCACTTATAAACTTTCAATTACAGTTTCTTTTTTATTTTCACTTATTTCTCTTAATTTAAACAATTTTTTTTCCTTTTTGACTTTCTCTTATCTAACCAAAACATAAAAAGTCAAATGGGCATGTAAGACTATGAAATAAATTAAATGTAGGAATAAAAGACACCTTTTTGAAATAAATATTTAGAAATTAACCTAATAAACCTTCAACTTCATAAATCAATGTAGCCATTAACTCCATGTAAATCTTTTTGTTTGACAAATTGTTCCTATTACCTACCAACTCTTACCACAATCAAGCTTATGACGGGTCCAAGATTTTGTTAGGCTAATAAGTTAAACAACTAAACCACAACCAATCTCTTCTACTAATCTTAATACGTTAATCCATTTATTTTCCCTAACCAAAAATTATCACATATTTTAAAATATTAAATATATTCATAGTCTCCAAATTTGAAAATGAGCGTTTATATCATAAATTTTATGATTAAATATGTTTTTTGTCTGTTAACTTTTAATAAAAATTGAAATTAGTTTCCGTTAAACACTTTAAACCAATTTAGTCTTCCATTTTTAAAAATTATATTGTACTTTTAACCAAATTTTGTTAAATTTAGTTGACGTTTTAAACGCATTTTATGATAGTATTTGAGTTGTTTACATCTTCAACTCATTCTTGTTTCAACTCATTAACATTGAAACGAATGAGTTGAAAGATGTAAACAATTCAAATACTATCATGAAATGCGTTTAAAAATGTTAAATAAACTTAACAAAATTAGGTTAAAAGTACTAAACACGCATATTTATAAAATTGGAGAATTAAATTAGTCCAAAGTTTCGAAGATAGACTATTTTCAATTTTTACTTAAAGTTAAGAGACAAAAAATATATTTAAAAATAATGGATATAATTTCTCATTATAAAAATATTTTTAATCCTAAATTTTAATATATTTTATTCTAATTCTAAAATTAAAAATATATTTAATTATATTTTAAATTCAACTGAATAAATATATATGTGGCAGACACATAAAGAGAGAAATCAAGTTGAACAAGTAACAAATATGTTTGTCAATGTTGTTGTGAAGTTTTCCATTTAGAAAAAAGGATTAATTAGTTACTTGAATGAGATAAAATATTAGTAAAGATTAAAAACAAAAACTAGGTAGCTTGTAACCATAGATAATGAGGTAATGTTGCAGAAAATTCTCCGGCAAACTCCACCATCCATTTAACCCACCAAATTGACTATTATAACTATGATGTCACTTTTCTCTGTTCCTCAGATATCATAAACCACTGTACAATGTCTCTAGAACAAAAAATAATACAACTACATCTTATGATTCAATTCTTTCACCATCCACTTGTTTTTATTTTTTCTAAAATTCATTTTAAAATCTTACATCTATCTTTGAACTAATTTCAATTACAATTTTTATATTCAAGACAATCTAATTATTACTAAAAAATATGTATACCATCACATTTTGTTATTTGTGTTTAAACAATAGAGGTTGGTTCAACATCTTAATATTATATTATATATGATATATTGTGAGATTTGGAGTTTTCAATTCCACATTATTTTAGTAACATACCTTGATAAATTAAAGGATTGGACTTCTCAGTTTAAATAATTAAGCAACATTTTTATTAAATGGTTTGACTTGTGTATCTTAACCACGTTTTGATATTAGTTAATTAAATTTTTAGAAACATTATGAATATAAAGTATATTACATGAAATCATTCTTGTTAAATAATTGATTATGAATACATATGAAAGAAGATCCTTAGTTTGTTGTGGGGTTTTTTCGTTCACCTTCTAAAATATTATATAGTAGAGAATGCATAATTAATTAATAAAATAAAATAGTAATAATAATTTCTTAACCACAACACAATGTCAAAGAAATGTATAAAATTACAAATACTTGTAAAAAGCGGTTGTTTTATAATTATATCCATTAGTAATAGTATGTATAAACCATTTTTTTTTTATAAATTGTTCAATAATTATATCCATTAATAACTGTATTTACCCTCTTTTTATAATTTTATATTTTTCTTAAATTTTTATTTCTAAAATATCTAATATTGTATTTTTCTCCCCACGTCTATCTCATAAACTTCTTTTGTATTTTTTTAACTTTTAAGCTTACTATTAATTTCTCGTTTCTTTCAATACGTTAGTCTTTGGTTTCTTAAAAAATGCATTGAATATTCGAAGTGGTCAAATAAGTCAGAGGATTAGATCATTCTTTAAAAGGAGTAGAGGTTTTCTTTGACAACTATTATTTACATTCTTAAATGACTTTAAAATTAAAATATAAAAAATATAAAAAATTCTTATAAATATAAATTATAAGGTAAATTGTTCATTTAACTCAACAAATACTTATATATTTCGTTTTATTATAATACAAAAAATCACAATCTTATTGCAACAATGTGTCATACTTGTTATAATAAACCTACTAGATAGATTTCTTTTGGTAAATGCATACATAGTAGATGTTTGTTAACTGAGCAATTATTTTACACTCAATTATATGAATTTCATGGAAACGTTTTTTCAATTGAAATTTGAAAAATATTTTTGTTAATTATTCCAACTCAGTTTGTACATGAAATATGATATTTATTAGTTACTTGCTCCAATTATTTATGATGAATTGTTTCCCATGAGGGAGTAAGTTTTTTCAATGCTCAAAAACCGGATTCAATTATAAAAAATCATTGTTTGGTAAACGGAAGATGAACTGTTGCAATGGTGCCAAAATTTCTGTTGCATATATATAACTTTAGTTTCAATATAAAATCAAAAAGTTTAAACCAACTAAGCCTTTAAAAAAATAGAATGGTGCCAAAACTTGTGTTGCGTTATGATTTTGATGATTCAGATTGAGAAACATTTTGGTATTACAGATGAAAAAACGAGGACTTTGACGTTGTTCGTATTCGGATAATTTTATACAACATTAAACAGGAAATTAAGTACGAAATGGAAATTTAGTCAATGTTATAGTTCTAACTTTAAGAATTGTTGTGAATGTTTATAAAGAGTTGCAATTGAGTACGCCATAATAAAGCATTCTTAAGTTTTTTGTTATTCTCACTTACCTAATCTTAAAAAAATTATGAAGTAAAATATATTACTGTTAGAAAAATAACTTTAAGTCTAATTTATCTCTTAACGTTTAGTTTCATGTTCGATTTGTATATATTTCGGTACGATAGTAATGTATTGAAAGTCACACATCAATATAAGTAGGACAATAATATTATGACTCTCATTTTTTGACATGATTTAGTGTAAATTATTGATTAATGTACTACTATCTTTTCGTTGGAAAGAATCAATAGTTCACACTAAACCATCTCAGAAAGTAAAAGATGAGAATCAAAACATGAGTTAAAGTGTAATTTTTTATACAAATAAACTTAAATCAAAAGTTGAGTTAAATTTAAAGTCTACTTCTATTAGAGAGAAAAAAAATTCACTATTTACTTATATGCATGTTTTCTAATTAGGAGTTGACTGTGCAGTGATTATGATTATTGCTAAGAAAATTGTGGTGGAATGAACACACGTACGCAATCTTCACTGCTTTCATTGTTACCTAATAACATTGAATAATTAGCACTATAGCTTCTATCATATGCTTCTCTTTCAATCAATTTCATCCATTTAAGACACACACTTTACTTTTCATTTTTCATTCCCATTCACAACAATTTTATTAAATATAAAAATTATAAATTAATTTGAGTCATGCATATATAAATAGTGAAGGTTAATAAGTTAGTCAGTAGTTACATAATTATTTTAAAAAAAAATCTTGTGTATTTTTCTTTTGAAATAATTCAATTATAAGGTAATAATTTAATTTCATAATTATTATTTCTTACGATTAATTAACGTGTTAGGCATTGTTAGGTAAAATTGATGGCTTAGACATATAAGAAAATTAAATCTTTAATACAAATACTGCTTGTGGCTATATATTAATAGAATATAATGCATTAATATAACTATTTCACTAGTTAGTAAATTATTAATATATGTTATTGCACCGCTAATATGGTTTCGATTCTGACCCAACTTTTTGAAGTATTATCTGCGTCTGAGTTTCGTCACAGTTTTGTTCTTAAAAAATGTCTTGGAAAGTAGAAAGAAATAAGAATATTCGGAAGGTGAAAAGAAATAAGTGTATCTAAATTTCGTTACGTGATTCACAAAAGCATTAAGTTAAACAAAGATTTCACTAATATAGTTTGATGTTTTTTTCAAATAAAAAATTTAACAATCCTAACGTTTTATAGATTTGTTTTTTGGTTTTATACATTATTGTTGTTTTACATCGACACGAAATTACAAATTCGTTAGGGCTTTGTTGGGGTCCGAGAGAAGAACTGCATATAATTAATTAGCGTACAAAATGAAACGAAGGAAGTAATCTGAATACATAGATGGTCGATGTTTTCAGAGCGAGGTTTCTTTTGAATATGGGACATGAAAAGTGAGGTTGAAAGTTGCTGAGATGCTGACACGTGGTTACCTACCCTCGTTGGTAGTTTAAGTTTGTTGCTTCCCTTGTTGGTGCAAAGTATATGGAGAAGGTGTCCATTCTCATACGTATGTGCCACATTCTGCCTTGTTCTTGTTGGACAAGCCAATCTCACGTTGAAAATCTGCATGTTTTATCCCTTTATTCCTTCTATTTTTTTTTGGATATTCAGACGATTAAATTTTGATAATTTTTTTTATCATTTAATAAATCTTATTAAAATAAAATAGTTTTAAAAAAAATTAACTTTTATATTTCTAAAATAAAAATAAATAAATAATAACAAAAGTTAACTTTTATAATTACAGAACAAAGAAAAAATAAATAATAATGAAAAATAATGTAAAATGATAATAAAAAAAGTATGGTATCAAAATATCAATATTTAGTTAAAATATAAAAAATTAAGAAAATAAAAAAAATAAAAATCAATTAAAAAATTTCATCTCAAATTTTTGTGGAACAAAGTTGTCGAGATTTAATCATTAAAAAATCATTTTATTTTCTTCCCTTAATTTAACGTTTTGAGTCAAACTTCACACCTGACGTGGCTACTCTCATGCATATGCTCCTCAAAGTAATTAAGGGAAAGACAAACTAAAGGAAAGAAGAACATGCTACATATTAATGAAGTTTTTGGGCAATAATAAATGCGTACCCTATTATGTTTTCCTCCATTTTTGAAAAATTTAATAATAATAACTGATATAAATATGAAACTCTCCTTTTCAGTTAGATTGCTGATGCAAATTATCAGTTTTTAATTAAGATGGAAGAAAAAACTAAATTTGGGTCGTCAAAGGAAAAGCCTTTGCATAAACTGTTTGATAAAAAAATTAAAATTTATGACTTATGTTTTCGTCTACCCTTTGAAATTAAACACTACAATTCGATGCTCTCATTCAGGGTCGTTATCTTATCTTTGTTTATGTACAACATGGGACAAACTTGTAAATTTCTATCATAACATAGTAAACAAGCTTTGAAACATGTTCTATATATATATAGATAGCAATCATCTCTCTGGTAAATATCAACCTTCCAAGAGTATACTGTATACTTTCATTACTAGATCCAACAAGGTTTGAATTTTTTTGTTCTCATTTGAAGGAAACTAACACAGAAGGAAATGAATTCTTACAATGTTTTGTTTTATTGTCAGCATTTTTATGCAGTGTGATGATGGGAAGAGCACCATGCAGTGATGAAAGTGGTTTGAAGAAGGGTCCTTGGACCCCAGAAGAGGATAATATATTGGTGGATTTCATTCAGAAACATGGGCATGGAAGTTGGAGAGCACTTCCAAAACTTGCAGGATTGAACAGGTGTGGGAAAAGTTGCAGGCTAAGATGGACAAACTACTTGAGACCTGATATCAAAAGAGGAAAGTTCTCTGAGGAAGAACAGCAACTCATCATCAATTTGCATGCAGTTCTTGGCAACAAGTAAATCACTATTCATTTAGTCCCATTTGATGCATAATCAGAATGAAAAACATGATGTAACTGTGTTTACTTTTTCATTTTTTTTTATGTGTGTGTGCATTATTTCAATGATTAGGTGGTCAGCTATAGCAGGTCATTTACCAGGTAGGACTGATAATGAAATCAAGAATTTCTGGAACACTCATTTGAAGAAAAAGCTTCTGCAAATGGGGTTGGATCCAGTCACTCATCAACCAAGATCAGATCATCTTAATCTTCTATCAAGTCTTCAACAGTTGCTGACTGCTACAAACATTTTCACAAACACCTTGGAGACTAATGCTCTAAGGCTGCAATCAGATGCCACAGAACTAGCCAAACTCCAATTGCTGCATAACATGCTTCAAGTCCTTGCTCCTGCTTCAAACTTGGACCTTCTCAATCCTTTTGGATCATCCCTGCCAGATGAAGTTTTGGGATTGGATCAGTGCAGCAAGCTCCAAAACATTTACAATAGTTGTTCAACTGGGTTTCTTTCTCAGAATCAGTTTCAAAACTTTGAAGGTCTTCCTCAGCAGCAATCTCTACCAACTGAGTATAATAACCCGATGAATAATGGAGGAAGCAACAGAAGAAGTTGCATGAAATCTGAAAAGGTTGATGAACAACTTTGTTCGTTTTCAACACCTTTAGATTCTCTTCCAAATCTGGTTTCAGCCTCACCCGAATGTTCAACTGTTAAACAAATGGAGAACATGGTAACCCCAAATGAATTTTCTGACCCTTCTTCCACTTCAACCACCTTTGAAATGTGGGGAGATTTCATCAATGAGGAAGTAACTGATGCTTTTTGGAAAGATCTCATAGAGTAAGTAACTTTTGTGTCACGATTACTATTTTTTTAGCTCCACTTGTGCTTATTTTATTTTCTCTTCTAAATTTATCTATAATATACTGATTTTTCCATACCTATTTTTCAGCCAAGATTGCAACCAGTAGCACCCACCTGCGATAATAGGAATTATCATTCAACACATGGTGTTCATTTAGAAATAGTTGTTTGGTTCCTATGAAATGGAAGATGGATTCATCTTCATACAAGGTTCCATTTTATCGTAGATAGGTTCATGCAGCATGCAGATTGTAATTTATTTTGTAGTATAAATAAATAAATAAATATATATATATATATATATATATATATATATATATTCTTGAACAATATTTGTGATGAATGGAAGAGTACTTATGCTATGAATGGTTGAAAATTGAACAAATTCAAAGTCAGAAATAAGGGTGGCAGATTGGTGTTTATGACGTCAGACATCAACTTTTTCTTAAAGTATCGTCTATTTTTATGATTATATTATTATGTTTATGAGTTATGCTGTGTTTTTACAATACTATATATCAAAGAATTATATACTTTGAACAAAAAAATTAATATTTAAGTGTTAAAATAAGTATTTTACTTAATTTTGTAAGTCTGTCCATTTCTTATATTAATATTTTTAAAAAATAGTTCACTATAATTTTTGCATACGTAAACTTAATCTTCTTTGAATCTTTAATTAAGTTTTGCTCTATGTCATCTAATTTCACTAAATAATAATAATTATAGCTAATTCTTTAATTCAATAACTAATTCAAAGAAAAAAAAATCAATAATTCCACACGTCAAGTTTTCATAAGACATTATATTTTTAAGAAATTATTAACTTTCATATAATATTCCTGAAACAGGAAAAAAATGCTAATATTTATCGATGAAAATTTTAACAACAAAGAAGGAAAGATAAAAATAAAAACCAAATCACAATATTTAAATATTGACAAAAAAACATATCAATAAATAATTATTGGTAATTATTAACAAATTTTTTATCATTGATAAATATGTTATTTTAGTCGAATAAATATCATGGAAATACCATGGAAAGTTGTAGGGTTGAGGTAGAATTTAAAGACTTTTTTGGTAAAGGAAGAGAGGAGAGAGAAATTAATAAACTATAACTATTAAAAGAAAATAAATACACAAATTAAAGTTTTCTCTACTTTAAACTCAAGTTGAAGTCCAAGAGTTAATAAACTTTTACCTCATGGTAATTTGGTAAGTGTCATATCACAAAAATTTGAAGAATAAATTAATGATGTTGACTCAACTTTTAATTATGATTAATCAAACTTAACCTTAATAAGTGTCTTATCTAGTTTTTAGTAAGTTTTATTAAATTAAGTGTTAGAAAACTTTTAGACTCCAACTGGTAGGTCAATTTAATAATATTTAGTAAAAATTAAACGATTAACCAAAATTCAATTTTCTAATGTTTTTGCAAATGAATTTTATGTTATTTTTTATGCTCTTATGTTGTTTTTCATTAATTAATATCGGTTACAAGTGCTTGAGTTAAAACTAAGTTTTTTATACCCTTTACTCCAAGGAGCTTATCAAAGTCAAATTTTTTGATTTTGTAAATAAAATTTTAAATTTTGAGTTTTTTTGTTGTTAAAAATTTAATATCTATACTATAAATATTCTAATTTGGTATGGATTTTTTTATTCACTTCATAGTTTTTATTTAAACAATTGCTTTATATGATTTTCATTAAGAACGTGTAAAGAATACTTTAATAAATTGAGTATTGATTTTGAAACCTTTATTTCTTTTTTCTTTTGTATTTTAATTAGAGAAGTGATATATGTGTACTTCTTTGCATTTTCTTATTTATCTGAAAAAATATTTCAGAATAAGAAATGAGTTTCTTTCTCTTTTATCAAATAATGTTAGTTGTTAGTAAAGAAACTCACAACTTCTCTTCTTTTTTTTTAAATTTATCAAATTAAGATTGCATTCCCAATATATTATTTGCTTTAGAATATTTGAGTTTTGTTACGGGTTTGTCTTTCAAAGGTATCTCGAAAGTTTAAGAGAGATAGAAATATTTAAACTTCGAATAATTAAACTTCACTTGATCTCGACTTCTTAGAGATGTGAAACTTATCGGTGTACCGGAACAAAATTTATTAATAGAAGAAGTTGAACTTATAATCTTTTACCACTAAGTCAAATTTTTTGAAGAAAAAAACTAACTACAATTTCAATGTATGGGAAAGAGATGGAAATAGCATAAAAAAAGAATGAAATATCAAACTTTGATTTGAATCTGGGATGATGATGTAAAAATACAATCCAGCTTGCCACTCCTTTCATGAAATCTAGATAGGAGGGCAAGGGAGGAACAGAGGAGAAGGGAGTGTGCATAACATACAATTTCTCACTAACATGGACAGAACCACAATCCAAAAGAGGAAATAGCGAAAAATCCTAAACAATATTACAAGCCTCGTGATCCAATAAAAAATCTATTCTGAGAAGCAAAAATCATACAAACATGATCAAACAACTGAATGTTCAATGTACCTCCCATGCCACAGTTCAATACTGTTCTATTTCTGGTTCCCACCACCACCCTTTTTCTTTAGCAGGCTCCCAAACTTGCCAAGTAAAGGCTTTTTCTTCTTCTTCAATTGTTGTTGCTGTTGTTGTTGTTTTGGTGGTGGACTCCCACCACCTTCATCAATGTTCTCTGTCACTGCATTTCCATTTATCTTATCAAAACTCTCACCACCTTCTTCTACCTTTGACTCAACTTCCTCTTCAAATGATTCTGGTTCTGCTTCTCTCTCTGGAGAGAACTCCTTTTTCTCTATTTTGCAGCTCTCCCACATTTTAAATTCAACTTCTACTGAATCCTCCTTTTCTTTCCTCTCATCTTCTTCTTCTTCCTTCAGTTTTTCACTCACTTCCTCAGGTTTCGGAGATGCAATATTTTCAGCCTTGTCGATGCTTTCTTCTGGTATGTTTTGTTTCAGTTCCTTTTGATTCTCTGAGAGAATGCTTTCTACCTTTGAAATCTCCTCTCCTACATGTCCATTCTCTTCGGAAAATTCAACTACTTTGGGAAGCAAATCATAGTCTTTTTCACTGTCACTAACATCCCCATTTTCCTCTGTGTGGTTTATGGTTGTAGCTTCTTCCAACAACTTAGATAACTCCTCCACTTTCTTGATAGATTCAGATTCCCTTACCCGAAGTTCATCATTTTCTTCAAACATACTCTGCAACTCATTTTCTTTATCCAATAAATTCTCCTTCAATTTCATGTTCTCAGCCGTCGCTTCCTTCAGAGCTTCCTGCAGTTGAATTGCCTCAGTCTCAACTTCCTTCAGATTTTCCTTCAACTGAGCTTCTTCCTCCCTGTTGATATTAGCTTCTTCCTCGGTTTCTTTAAGCAGATAAAGCAATCTTTTTATTTCTTTTTCCAGAGATACCTTCTCTTCTTCATTTTTCTTTATGCAGCTTACTAGATGATGCTCTCTCTGCTCCCACTCAACCTTGGAGTTCTCAAACACACTCTTGGAATTTTCAATGCTGCATACAAGAACATCGATCTCGTGCCGTGCCTCATCAAGCATGGACTCGTATTTTTCATTAGTGGCTTTTAATACTAACTTCAAATCTTCAATCTGAGCCTCATAGCTTTCACGTTCAGCTTGGATGTTTAGTAGATTTTCCTTGGCTTCTCTGGCTTCTGCAGATACTTCATGTAATGCGGAAGCTAAGCTTTCCATTGCCTTTTTACTCTTTTCTTCTTCATCCCTAGAATTTTCCAGTTCACTGATGAGTTTGTTTTTCTCTTCTAATAAGCTCTGCACACTAGAAGCAGCAAGTTTTTCATCGTCCAAAGCCTGAGCTTTCTCTTCCTTAACCTTCTCAATTTCAGATTTCAGAGCCTCAACTTCCTTTGATTTCTCAACACTTTCTTCCTTGGCCGTACGAAGTTGGCGTTCTGAATCCTCAACATCAGTTCTCTGTCTCCCAATTGTCATTTCTAATAACCCCACCTTCTCTTTAAGAGTAGTAACTTCAGATTCGGCTTCGTGCAACAAATCATTGCTTCCTTCTAGCTGTTTCATCACGGATTCCAAAGACTCTGATGCAGATTTCTCCAGTCTGTTTGCTTCTTCAATTCTCATTTCCAGTTCCTCAACCTTCTTATGCCACTCCTCTAGCAGGCTTCGGCAATAAGATTCAGCCATTTTTGAAGCTTCAAGCTCCACATTAAGCTGTTCAATAAAACTTTCTTTCTCTGACAACTTATCAGCGTAACCCTTTGCTTTTTCAAGTTCTTCATTGAGAGCCTCTATCTCGGCTTTCAGTTTCGATATAACCTGATTCTCACCAGCTTGTGTTTCCAGTTTTGCATCCAGTAAGGCCTTCAATCGCAACAATTCAGCTGATAAAAACTCTGCTTTCTCTGCCTGAATCTCGGCAATTTTAGTTGCATCATCGGCATGATTCAATGCCTGGTTCTTTGCATCACAAGTCATGGCAAGTTCGTGTTTAACCCGCTGAAGCTCCTGCGTGGTGGAGAGAAGAGCAGCCATATCCAAAGCATGTTGGTTCCTTACACTTTCAATCTCGTTCTTCCATTCTTCTTCCTTCTTCTTCACAGTTTCAATACCAGCCTGCTCCAATTCCACAGCTCGGAACCTCTCAATCTCAGAATTCTCCTCTGCACGTTTTTGAGCCACCAATGCTTCCCTGAGTTTGCCATTTGCTTCCTCAGCCACTCTCTGTGCTTCTTTCAACTCATCAATTGCTTTTAGCTTCTCCTTCTCAGCCAGAATGAGAAGCTCCTTTGCTTTCTTTAGGTCTTCCTGAGCAAGATTCAACTGGTTCTGCAACTCTGAACCCTTTGCAGCTCTAGGGGGTTGCTTCTGACAAACCAAGAATACACAGGCACAAATCAAAATCCAGATACTCTTAAAAGGAAAGCTAGATTATATAAAATATTTTTCTGAACCAATTTTAAGGAATCATGCAAGAAACATCTCAGCATTTTCCAACAAAAAACAAGGCAAAGCCATGTATTAATGTCAACAATTTAGTAATACAGAAAATTATGACCGAAATCTCAAAGAAAGAGAGGAACATAAGTGCAATCTGTAAGTTACATCAGGTGGTGTGGCGGAAGGTCTTGGTGATTTGCGCTCAATCGTTGGCTTTGAATTAACAGATCGTGGAGATCGTTCCACAGAAAGTCGCGAATTTTGCAAAGGGGATTGTGACTCGGATTCTGATTTGGACACTACTTTGCTACCTTTACTGATTCTAGTAGTCACCATTGATCCCTTGCTGGGATTTTCAGATAGATTGGGTCTGCAAATTCATAATGAAAACAAACACCAGGTCAATAATGCTTTTAACAGAACACACAGTACAAGATTAAATAAGCAAAATGATGCGATGAATCCAAATAGATGGATCTAACTATCTACGACACTATAAAGCAACTCTTACCCCAAATTGAGCATCAATAATCATTACCAACCCAAACAAAAATTAGGTCGAGAACAGCAGATAAAGACACAAACAGTGATGTACAATAACCCTGAACCAACACAATTACACAAAATGAAGCCAAAACAAGCAGCAACTACGAAAAAGAAGTGAAACCCAACTTCGAACTGCCGACAGAGTTTACATAGAAACACCGAAATTCCATCAGATGAACACTCGCAAAAATGAAACTTGGAAAAAAAATATGGAGAAAACCCCGTAATTGCAAGTTATAATAACCAGATCAAACCTCATCAAGCGGCCAGCAATCACAATTCACCAAAAACAAAAAAAAAAACAAAACCAGATCAAATCTCATGAACCCAGAAAGTTTGACTCACCTAGATTTTGAAGCCATGGTGGCAGAAGTTGTGTGAGTAAGAAGAAAAGGCAAAAAGGCGATGCGTTTGCAGAGTTAAAAATGGTAGAGTTCTGACATTGTACGAAAGAAGAAAAAGAAGAAACAGTATTAGATTTGCTTAAGTTGAAGATTTTGAGTTTGTGAATGAGAGTGTGAGGAAAAGATGCAGAGAGAATTTACAGAGGAGAAACCAAATAATTTGAGCTGGTTCTCTTTTTAGTCCAGAGTGTACAAACACACACTCTGTTTTCTCTCTCTTTCTCTCTCACATTCATTCATTTATTGTTAACCGTTTTTTGCTCTCTGGTCTCGTCTTTCCGATGTGGGATGCAGTGATCGAAGGTACAAAAGTAACACTGTTACTGTTACCATTATACACTCTGCTATAACTTTATCTATCACTCACTCACTCACTTTTTTTTTTTTCTTTTCATTACAATTTTAAAATAATTCATGAAATTGAAAATTCACTTAATCTAATATTTTTTTTTTTTATCTCAATCAATTATTGATGTTGCACTTGTAAAGATTATTAATTTTTGCACTTAACTTTGAGATTACAAAAAACTATTATTATAAGAGAAACCTGGTCTATTATTATGATGGCATATATAAACATGACAGACATCATAAGTGTTTTGTTAGCTCTTACGTGGTTTTATGCATCAATGATGAAAGAATATTAGCATATTAAATAGGGATTCTGTTTTGTTCCATTTATCTTCCTTAAAAAAAAGTAATAAATTGAATTTGACATAAAAAAGGTAATTTTTCACTATTTAAGAACTTATTTTTCTTCTTTGAAATCTGACTTTTGACCAACATAAATAATGTATTCTTATTTTAATGAACATGAATATATAGTATTACATTTCGCTATAGGTTGTTATAACTAATTTTTCTATTTTTATTAAATTAAAGATACATTTGAAAAAATAGCATAAAAATCTTCTTTTCTTGTCAAAAATCTTATCATTAAAAAGGGAACATAATGAGTACTATCTTTTGAATATGATAATATATAGAAATTACATATAAGTGACAAAATGGAGTTTTCTAATTAATTAGATTAATTACTTTGATGGATTTAGATGTTCATTCCATTAATCTTCTTTTTCAATGTCTCATTCTAATTTTCAACTCATTGAACCTTAATCTTATAGTTATGTTAGAAGTGAGTTTTAAATCTAATTCAACCTTATAAAATTGACTTGTAAAATGAAATTTACACCATATTTATATATTGTGAATTGACCTTATTTCTGATCGATGTAAGACTTCTAACAAATTAAAATTAGTTTTACAATGATAAATAAGTTAAAAGAAATGGATACTTTAAAATAGATAATCACAATAACATCAAATTATAATTTAGTAACTGTATTAATAAAATTTATTTTTTTACACAAAATTATTGAGAATATAATTTGATTATTTTTTATATAATTAAAATAAAAGTTGGCATGAGATCAACTTTGGTATGGAGGGTAAGAAACTGACTAGCAACCAATAATCCTCTATCTATCTATCTTGTGGATGTGGCAAAACTCATTTCAATTTCTAATTTTTAAAATAAAATATAAAAAAAAAATTAGGTACAACTTTAAATTGAATCGGTGATGCTAATTTCACTCCACATATTTAAATATCCAATTGGTGATTATTTTCTTACAAATAAACTATTTCCAGTTTGTCGGTGATGATTCCAATAATACGTTTTTTATATAAAGAAAATTTGATGACGATATTAAATTAAAGGTCATAATTTGAAGTCGCTTTTTATTTAGTTACTATTTATAAACAACTGTCGATAATGACATTTCAATGTTTTTCATCATTGGCCGCAATGTTGAAGATTAATTATACATATACTTTTTTTTTAGTATGTATACTTTTTTAAAAAGAAAGTTAATAACTATTGATAAAAAAATATTCACCATAATCGTAAACCTTTTATTAGCTATAATTTATATTTTATTCTATAAAAAATGTAACTTTATCTTATTGTTCTTCTTTTTCTTTCACACGAAAAAGAAATTAACCGAAAAATTCATAATTACATCAGTATATTTGCCAAAAACTTTATTAATACCGAATTTGAAAATCTCTACAACTATTTTATAAAAACCTTGAGAGTGACAAAACGGGTAAAAGGCATTAGTTTATATAAAGAAAATATTTATAATATATATATTTTTGACAAAAGGTCACGTGTAAAATAAAGTGAATCATAGGAACAAACATGATTTACTTGAATTGCGTCACAACTTGTAGTATTTGTGTATAAATTTCAGAAAGTTGCTGAAAGAATTTTGATTTATGTCTTGTCACAAATGCAGAACAAATTAAAATGTAATGTTCTTTGCACATATGTATAAGAAAAAACACAAAGTTTATATAATTTTGTGTGTGGAAACTTTGTTTGACTTTACACATAAGCATGCATCTCAAAGATGCCTATTTTGAGTGCAACTTGAGATTAAGGTCTGGGTCAACTCATAATTTTGTATGAACATATTCATTTTTTTAAGAAAAATGCAGAAAGCATGCTAATTAGTTGTTGCGATTCAGTAGCAAATCTGACAAAATAGCAGCATCACGTTTGGTTGAATATTGTTTACTCAACTTAAACACTGGATTTAGGTTTAACCCCATTTTCACTCTTAAAGCAATCATCATAACTGTTTAACTATATATAGATATATAAACTTGATCAAATTATTTCAATAGATTTGGCAATAGGAAATACAATTTTTTGGTAATTTTTTGTGTGTGTTATCTCTCACTTGAATTTATTAACTGTTTCAAAATAAGCTTTTCAGCAGAGGATAATGAGAGTTTTCATTCTTATAAATATTGTTAATGTTTAGATATCAAGTATGTTGAAATATCATTAGAGTCAATCATCGCATTTTTTATCTATTTTTTGTTTTAAAATTTAGAATTTTGTCACGATTTTATCTTTAAAAAACACATCAAAAGTAGAAGGAATATTTAAAATATGTTTGATCTTGAAATCTAAATAATATAAGACTATTGAATATACCGAAGAATTTAAATTTGGATTAACTCGTGCAAAGTTGATAACAAAATAAATATTGATATTAGGTTAGTAGTCATTGTTTGTATACCATCCACATGATCAATCACATGACATGTCTCAACCAATAATGTTAATTGCGTTATGCAGTAACTTCTCTCTTCTGCCCAGTTGTTCACCCATCATACAAACCATAAAAGCAACTCATTATTATTTAAACATTATAACGAAAATTACAACAACCTATCTTTGGCAGTCTAGTTAGACATCATTAACATTGAAAAAAGGTTATGGTTGTGCAAGTAATAATCTTACCATAAGTAAAAATTTTCTCAGATAACAATCATAGAGTAATTTTTAACTGAATCACATAATAACTTTTCATCAAGTATGAATATCAAAAATAGTATTCATCAATGTATTTTGAAGATATAATATGAAAATAATACCAAAAAAAACCTAATTGAGAATCTAAATTTATATTTAATTAATTGGATAGTAGTTAATTTTATTCAGATATATCAATTTGGTATCTTTTTTAAAAAAAAGTGTTGATCGAGTTCTAATTTTTTAAAAAATGTCTTAATTAGGTATAATCCGACCGATTAAGCCTTACTTTTATTAGTGTGAGAAGCTAGCATAGGAAGTTTGAGACAACTGGCATGCACATGGGGAGAGGAATGAAAATGAAAATGGAAAAAATTGATGAGATTTGTAATTGGGAAATGGAGATGAGATAGGCACAAAGACAGACAGAAAACATGTAACATCATCATTCTGAGGTGGGGAGCATGTTGTATGAGTAATATTGTTTGTTTGGTTTGTCCTAAAAAATCCTTAAACTTGAATGAATTAATCAAGCACAGAACAGTCAATGTTGTTTTTTTTGCTAGCATCTCTAAGAACTCTCATTTTCACTTTAATTAAATAGACAACGCCAACGCTACTCATTACAAACAAACACGTTAGTTGGTTGTTTTGCTGCAACTGCAGTTGCTTTCATTAATAATCTCCCCAAACATTTTTGTCACATGCAAAATGTCAGACCAGTTCCTCTTTTATTCTTCTTGTTTTCATCACATTTCTTGGAAAAAAAAAATTCACTTCGGTAGTTGTCAAAATTCCTGCATTTGAATAGTAGCTGAGGGAGCTCAAATTATTGTTTGTTTATTCTGTGTCTTGAATTTCGAGTATGTGAAGTAATAAAACGTGAAACATGACCCAAAATAGATTAGATTAGTTGCATTTGAAATGTCAAAAATTTACTCCTTAATTATGTTCATAGTTCCTAAGTCCCTAAATTTTTAAGTGAAAATAAAATTTGCTAATGTTTTAAATTTTGATCACAAATTTTTAAAATAATAAATACAATTTTTTAAAGCAATGACGTTATTTTTTTAATTTGTTAAATAATGTTTTAAACTGAGTTTCAAACTGATATTTAAACCAAAACCTACCAAAATTTGAGTAAAGAATTCAAAAATCATCCTAAAACATTCTTTTAACATATCTAAAATATTTAACAGTTAAATTAAAAAAATGCATACCTATTTATATTTAAAATTTAAAAATCATATTATATCTTGAAATAAAAACAAATTTTAATTTTACATCAAACTTAAAAAATAAAAACATTTAATCCTGTGTAACATAGAAATTGAATAGAATATATTAATAAACACATTGTGGTACCATGTTATACAATAACTTTTCCTACTTTAAGGGTTACACCTACAGAAGTACTTGATGGAAAAAAGCAAAAAAGTCTTCATGCTAAAAGTAGAATGCTACTTTGTGACAGTGGGTTGAGTGCACTTAAAGTAACGTACATTTCTTTGAAATAAATTGTGAATTATCTCAAACATTATATATTATTCATTTTATTTTAAATAAACTTGCAAGACTGTATTTAATTAAATGTTGAAACAAAAATAGTTTTGTTCATTATTATACTTATGAATTCCTTGCTGGATGGATTAATTTAATCACTTAAGTATATATATTATCTTGCAGTAATATCTCGAATAAAAAAACCAATATATTAACAACAAATCTTCATTGATTAACAAAATGACTTGGATGTAGATCTCAATAACCATCACACATTTATGAGTAGTTCTATAAAAATCAATTATAGCCAACTTGAAAATAAAGGAAGTAAATAGTTCCCTGCATTATTGACTCATGGAGTTTTCTGCTATTGTTGACCATTACTGAACATAGTTCCCTGGATTTTTTGCCCTTTTATTTGGGCAGCATCAATATTAGTAATATATTAAATAAACTAAAAGAAGCAGAACACACCTAACCGTGTAGAAGGGCTCCTTATAGGTACAATTCCTTAAAAGGAGGCCAGCCTCAGTAGCATCTGACTGTAAGAAAAATGGTGGGTGGAAACTAAATGGTAGATGGCATCAAGAGAGAGAAAAATATATAGATACAATAAATTATATAAATCATATCATTGTTATAATAAGACAGGAATAGAGACAACAAAGATTATAAAATCTAATAGAAATTACAATGATACTTCCTAAGGATTTCTCGGATTGCACATAATCCTCATTGTTTTTTTTAATATTCTTCAAACCATTAAGGGTTAGTGTAATATATATATATATATATATATATATATATATAGAGAGAGAGAGAGAGAGAGAGAAAAAGAGAGAGTCAATGTAATACTAAAACAAGTAAGGAGTTTCCTGTAGGTCCCTGAATATCAAAAGAAATAAAGAAAAGATAAGAGGCAAATGTAATTTATTGAAAAAATTGAAGACCACCATAAAAAATTAATTCGTATGGTCCCAATTAGCCCATGAAAGGAGGCCACTAGCGATGGTGAAAAGTAATTTGAAAATCATTACAAGGAATGAATGAAACAATTATGCAGATGAAAAATTAGAAATGAAGAAAAGTTTATCATCAAACTCAGTTTGTCTCACAGAAAATAAAGTATAGATGAAGAATCTGGAAACTTACAATGGTTAAAAAGTGACAAGTATGATAGTAGATTGTCCAATACTAACTAGTAAGAGTGAGAAATTACATCAGTCTTCGTCATAAGAGACATGAAAGCTGGTTGTGCAACCAGAAGCTTCAGGGTCTTCAGCCCCACAACAGTCATAGAACTTTGCAGCATAAGGTGGATCATCCGGGCCCAGTTCATAGTACCTTCATAATTAACAAAAGAATAAATTACAGAATATGGGAATGGATTGATAATTGAAGTAGAAAAGATATAAATTTCCAGGTCACCAGCCTGGCATTCACATTCACCTGATAAGGTGAAGCCAAGTCTAAGATCTGGTCAGCTTAAAACTTCATTACTTCTCATTTGAAAAAAATTTGTTTGACACCATTTGACAATGAAAGGGTAATAGTAATAAAAAATAATTTTTTGTATTTGTAAAAAAAAAAAAAAAAGATAGAGAAAAGTAATAAAGATCAGTATGAAATGGGTGTAAAAAAAATTTGGTTCTCAAAATACCATTTATGTTACCTTCTTGTAACTTACAAATAAGCATCTTCCAACATTAGTTGTCCAAGTAAAACATTGGCATATTGTGATTTGTTTATTTAAGATTTTTTGCTGCAAGATTTAGAATCTTTTATTCCTCTGAGCACTATCCTGATTTACGTGCCGGAGCTTAAACACCCACGTAAGAATATGATGAATACAATGAACGAGTAACAAAACTCCGGACTTTGAAACAGAGAAAGTACAAGCATTTACAGAAGTTCATTGTGTGGAGTGTGTTTTGCAAATTACCATAAAAAGTTGTACAGTGAATAGGATGTCTGACATGTGAATCCCCCTGTGCCTGGTAGAAATTTGAGGTTACAACATAAGTGAGAAATTTGTGGAGATTACAAGATTTTGACCACTAAAAGCCCCTGGAACTCCAACAACAAACAGGATCCGAGAATTCGTTACACAGTGGCTATGTTCTTGGACAAATTATACTTTTTGTCAGAAAAATTGTCAAGATTTTTGTTTAGTGAATATACCAATGTGAAAGTTTTAAAAATAACCAAGAAAGGAAGATATATCAGAAACTTTCACAATGTTGGAAGGTTTCTGTCAAACTCAGTATTATTGACTGTTGTAAATTGTAATAAAAGAAGGAAACTAGGAAAGTGGTGAAATAAACATACTCAGTTTCAGCTAAATGAAATCTTAAAGCCTTTGCATGTATAAAGTGATGCTTTAGAGGTTTATTATGAATCATGTTCACAGACAAAACCGTTTACCCCGAAGTTCTTAACAGTTTCATGGTTTTGATTAAAACATTTTTGTTATCTTCATCTACATCTGGCCATAAGGCTATCCTTCATCAAAACAACTCTCCTAACTGGGGCTTCTATCCATCATCAACATGCTACTGGCAGAAATGAATGTAACACAATCCATTATTCTTAAAATTTTATGGTCTTAAAAAATCAGGCCAAGACACTTTTAGAAAATATACCTTTTGTGTAAATCGTCATCTGCAACGACAACAAAAATCCAGAAATTTCCATTACATTGTTTTGCTTAAATTGTGGCTTATAACCACTACTTTGCTCAGAGTTTTTCTTCTAAAAACACTATGAAACTTCTGAGTGCTGCATGACTACCTTCTCAATCCTATTTCATAAACAAGTTTATCTTTCTTTCTCCTCTAAACAGTATTTTAAGCCAAAAATGAGTGAAGTGACCCTCAATGAAGACGTAAGCAAACTTGGTAGGGGCTTGAGGGTTCATTGCAATGTGCAAAAGGAAGGATTGACAGAGGATATTAGAGTATCCATGTTGATACCTGAATTGATGAATTTTCATTTCTCAACAAAAAACGAACAAACTTAGGTATGATACCTTATGCCTTGTTCTCAAATTATTGGTATGAACAAAAAAATGGTAACAAAAAAAATTGTTGGGCAGTGCTAAGATGAAGTCACAAGCTTCTGCATGTCCTGTGTCGGGAAGATGAACACAAATTGCCCTAAATGCAAAATGGTATGTCATCTATACATGACAAATAAGCAATCCATGAAAAAAGGTGACAAAACATGACATTAAATCAAAATCCTAAAACCCTGATACAAGAACATGATGATCATAACGCGAATTAACCCTTTTTTTTTCAGAAGGAAGAGGGAAAAAAGGGAATTTAATAGGATTATGAATAAAAATTGGAGCTCTAAAAAAAGAGAGGTGAAATTGGTAGATGAAAGAATACCTCTTTTGATCGTCGTGACGGCGACAAACGAAGAAAGAAGTGTGGAAACGGCAAGAGGATGAAGTGTTGGAATTTGGGTCATAGCTCTGTTTACACCTTTTACAAACCTTTGAATTTGATAATATCAATTCTTTCTGCTTCTCCTTCTCCATCTTCTTCCTCACACACCTCACAGATTCACAACGTTAACAATAACTCAACATTGAAAAGGAAGATGAAGAGTTTTATACCCTTCTCCACTTTATAAATATTTTCTTTTTAGGAAGAAACCAATAAAAATGTTTTCTGAAATATAAAAGTTTGGTGAAGAAATAAAACTTTTCATCTCTATAGGGAGAGTTTTTTTAGGATAATTTATCTGAAGTTAGATTAAATTTTAATTTTTCATTTCATGATTTTTTGTCCGCCATCATAATCTTCATATTATCTGAGATTCACGCTTCAAACTTCAATTTTTATATATTTCTCTTTCTTTATTCCTAACCTATTTATCTAGAAATAATTTAATTGATTAAAATGTAAAAAGAAAATGCATTTGAAAATTATGATTCAATAAAAATGGCGAATTTTGTAAACTTTGAAAAGAGACTAAAATTTTTAACTAAGTATTAAAAAGGGAGGAAATTTGTAATTTAGTCTATAGTGACAAAATATTTTTACGTTTCTTTAATAACAATATAGGTAATATAAAGTTACAAGAGTTATCTTTTATAGGGTCAATTTGAATTTATGATTCAACACTCAAAATAATTCTCTGTTTTGATTACATAATATATTAATATATTTGATATTTTAAAAATAAGTACATTAATTAATATCAATGAAAAGAAACAGAGACATTTTTTTTTTAATTTATAGTTGAGAACGAGATAGGGGGGAGTAATATTAGTGAGAATGGAAAAAAAATCAACTATAACAAAATTGAAAAATATGCTTTAAAATGTGACAAAATTTAGTGTCATTTTTTCCTATAAATTAAAAAAAAATGACTACTTGTTTGAGAATTAAGTTAGTAATCAATTTAGAAGGAAAAAAAAAACAATCAAATTTACAAACGTGAGGTAACTAGTATAAAAACAGTACTGTGACAAGCAAACCTTTCTTTAATTTATATAAATCAGGCTTAAATATTTTTATTTACTCATATGTGATTTTGATATATACTCCTCAACCATTATTTTTTGCATTATGTTACTTTAAAATTTCTTAGTTTACTTGTTTTTGATATATTGGTAGTAAATTTTGTTGGTATCACTTTTTAGAAAATCTAATAATTAATATTAGAGTTTTTCTTTTATTATTATTCACGTATGATATGAAATGAACGCTGAATCGTAGATTTGAGAATTTTCTATATTAAAAGTATTTTTTTTATATGTCTTTGTTACATTAAAACAACAAGACAATTAAAGATCACTACTAAAATACTAATGATTAAAAAATGCTTACACTAAAAAAAAAGTGTAACGTAGAAAAGACTCTTCATGTTTGAGAATGTTTGAGAAGGAGATTATTCAAGTCAAATGTCAGTAATAGTCTTACATTTATAAGAATAAACAAAATGAAGAACGTATCAGTTTAATTTACCCGACCACGTGTCATTTAATGGAAGTAAGCTTTAAGGATCAAAAGCAAAATAAAAAATTTATCAAAGAAATCACGACAGAAGATCTCAATTGTTCACATAGTTCTCGGTTGAATTTACAGTATCCTTTTTCCTACACTATATTTGGGTGGTGTGCATTAAGTAAATGGAATATTCACACAGTAGAAACATTTCGGTGGAACTAACCAGATTTCTCAGACGTAAGTTCCGTCATCATCATCATATTCTGTTGTGCCTTGCCTTCCTGAAATGATATTGAACAAGTTCTTTGTGGCTCGGCCAACTGCTCTAGTAGTCTTTCTAGCAGCTCCAGCAACAGCAGGTTGCAAAGAAATTTCGGGCAAATTCGCCCTCTCTTGGATCATGGCTGTATTCAACCCAACTATAATCAGACTAACAAAGAACAAAGTCAAGATTCCACTGATATCATCCCATTTATCAGTTTCCCCATTCAACAAGTGCTCCAATTGCTTGCTCGAAAGAAAATTGACTACTTAATAATTCAATGCTTTAAGCCGTTAAATGGAATTCAAATTCCTAGTGTGGGAAAAGATTGATGGTTGATTTGTGTGTGGGAGTGTATTATTCAATGGCTAACACCTGAGTGCCTTACAGAAATCCTCTGAAAAATGAAACATAACGTTTCAACCCATTCAAGTGTGGTTGCCTACCCCAATTTTTTATTTCTGTGATCTGATACACCTATTGTAGTTAAGATTAAGTGGGGAAAATGGAAAATAAAAAATTAAAGAAATCCCAGCAAACATGGTATACATACACTCGGTTTGTTGTCGTGCCATTGAACTAAATTGTCGTAGTCCAGCTTCTGCTGCTTGCACAACTTGAGCTGACGCGTTGACTCCATCTGCTACTTCCTGGCTGATTCCCAAAAAATATGATTAGATATGTCGCTGAAATGCTGAGTTTGAAAACCAATTCCTCATAAGAGGAACACTAGCATTTCTTACAGAGTCTTTTAAACACTCTTTTATTATTCGGTGAATTTTTTGTGGGTCCTACTTATTTGGGGTGGGGGTTCTCACAAATTGAACCCAATAATAGTGCGTGAAATTCCTTTCATGATAAAAGGGCGTTTACTTTTATCATTACCAGTTGCCAAATGTTCAAAATTCTTTTACTTTTCTGAAAAAATTTATTGAGTTATTATTGATCATATTGAACAACGTATGCCAGCCTTTTTCACTTGCATACTTAACAAAATATTGGGTGAAGGACCAACCACATCTTCCAATGATGGAACTGAAGGATTCAGAAGGATCTCTCCCATGCCAGCTAAACTTCAGAAAATAAACCAATCATAAGAATTACCAGTCTTGCATGAAGCAACAGGATGAGAAGGAAAAAGTTTTAGGTTTGGGTCCAATTTCTTGCCAATTTAAGTTCATAATATCCAGGTATGGTTGTTTCAAAGCAACAACGAATGAAACAATCGTATAAAATTGTTCAAATCACTGGCATGGAAACCTCTTGGTCCACACTTCATTACAATTGATAAGTCTTTGAAGTATAAATACGAACTGCTTAAGGTGAACAGATTGTCACAGCAAACAACACAAACAATCTTAACTCTTAAGAACGAGTTTACAACACCCAGTAACTCAAACAAAGTAGAAAACTAGAAAAAGAAAAAAACACTTCGAATGAATATACGTCACTTCCGGGTCTGCCTGAATGGTACTGTAATAATGGATTGAGCACAGATTTAAGGATACTCTAGGACTGCGGCACAAAAAGTAGCACAAAACAGAACTACTATGTGTGTGTTTGAATTGCCATTCCACAGGCACTAAATGTTCACTCACACCTTCTGATGCACAAAAATTATCAAGCTACAATATCGATAAATTGAGAAGGACATTGGTTATGTTCAACTGAATTTATCCCAACACACCCGATGTACAGTTAATAATCAAAAAGATAACCAACATTTAGAAGAAAAAAGAAAAGATGGAAAGAAATACAGCAATAATGGAGTCAAAGCAAAGTAAACATTGTTACCTTAGATCACTTAGTTCTAGAGTTAGATCACTTATTTCCATCCCAGAAAGCCTAATAGCAGTCATGGTACTAGGGAGCTCCTCACGAGCTGTATCAGCCAGCTTTGAAAGGGATATTGCAGCATTTCTCATCGCCTAAGGAAGATATAGAAAAATGGTATATGAGTATTTTTAGTCTGCTTATGCTTAACAATTATCCAATTACGACAATTTAGTGGGTGTGACATATGATAAGTCTAGGCATCATAGCATGAGAAAAACAAAACAACACGAAGGAAATATAATGTTGCAGAGACAAATTGACTAGGCATAGCCAATAAGGCAAGTTAAGTTCCTATTAAATGAAACAGAAGTTGAAGATCTTCCACCACAGAATAAAAATAAAAAACCAAAGATTAACTTACATTAACATTCATCAATTGAGACATAAGTCACGCAAAAAGGGTATCTAAATCGGAATATGAGTGAGCCTAGCATGCTTTGCAGTCGAACTGACATCATATGCAGATTCCAAATCCATTTTACGTGTTTAACTAACTCAACAAAAATATCTAAAATCCAATGCTCCCCTAATGGACAAAAAAAAATAAAATAAAATTTGATTGAACAGAAGTTCAATTAAAATTCTTCTCAATTTGAAGTATAAACAGTAAACTGCAACCAAAAATGTTTATACATAGTGCACCTATAAATATAAGCAATGTGATAGACAACTTACAAATAGGGCTGGAACAGCAGCAAAAACAAGGCTAGCGAATGCCACTGAGGTCTGCAGAAACGATACTAAAAACATGTTCAGACAGAGAGCAACAATTTTAATTCAAATCGAGTTGATGAAACACTCCACTCAGATTACGGTATCAATTAATTCATGAGAATATTTAGAGCGAGAATAACCTAAAAAAAAAAAAAAAGGGAAGCCGAAAACGAAAAAAAAAGGATCATACCGTGGAAGCGATGAATGCGAGGAGAAAGAAGGCTTGGTCAGAGGAAGTGAGTTTGGGAAGGGGCGAAAGAAACGAAGGGGTTTGAGGGGTTGCAACTTCGGTGTGTAGGGTTTGGTCGTTGAGGAGTGGTTGTTGAGAAGGGTTGGATCCACTGTGTGACGGTGCAGAGGAGCAACATGCGACAACCATGGGAGAAAAATTGGAGTTGGAGTGAAAACGAGGTTGTCTGAAAGTTCTGGAAGAGTGTGGGAAAAGAGGGAGCAATGGAGAAGAAGCATACGAGCTTGCAAGAAAAGAGTTCATGGCTATCGATTTGGGGCAAGAAATGTGTCTGTGTTGCTACACTACTTACTCACACAACAACGACGTGAATCACTAGTTTAATCTTCTTTTTAAGTTATGACCATTCATTACATTGTTAACCATACATGTTGGAATTTATATTAAAATATATATTATTTATTCATTAATAATTATTTATTCATCAATAATGAAAATACACATTCAACATTATAAAAATGACATATGTTAAATTTAATGAATACTGTATCTCATGCTTAGGTTAAATTATTCTTTAAAATGATCATAGTTCTTGATTTTTGTTTTAAGACCAATTTAGTTATTGACTATTGTTTAAGGCCGGTGCATTTCGTGTGAGGTTGGTAGTAATAATGCCTGGTAAAACACATTAAAATAATAAAAGTAATTTATCATTTTATATTGTCTGAAATATCCTTTTATATTAATTACAAAATTCCATACTTCTTAACTTGCTAAGAAAGAAATAAACAGCATGATAAAATAATATAACAATGACATACAAAAGAAAAAAGAGATTGAAGGATAAAAACTCAATTGAAAAGAAAAAAAAAGAAAAAAAATTAAATACTCAATAGCCAGAAAAAACATAAAAGTCTATTAAAAGACTTACAAATTAATTAAGTCAATAAGATATTAATAAATTAGTATAATTCGTACCCTTTCTTCCTTCATCAATTAGTTGCTGTATAAGAAAATCATAAAACTTAGCTACAATGTACAAACAATTGTTATTGCAATACAAAAAAAAATGAGAATATCCATTATTTTAATATATTTAATTGTTGATAATAAACATTTTCTTACACATATATATTATTTTTATTATTGAAAATTTAACCAACTTATAGAAAATAAAATAAAAAACGGATCTCGGACTAGTTGCAATACAAAAAAAATGAGAATATACATACTATACTTAGAAACAAGAAAGATCACATTCCCAATTCCCTAAAATTGAAGGTGCTGTCCTTAACATTCAGTCCAAGTCTAATGATTCAAGGACCCTGCGAGCCTGGTTGTGGAGGAATGTTAGTCTCTCCTCTGCTTCCAGTGTTGGGTCAAACTGACTCGCTGCCCATATCAAAGAGGCTGTTTTCTCTCCCAGAAGACGCCTTGTATCTTCATGTACACTTTCCAAAGGACCCAAATCTCTTCCATTCACATGTCCAGTCAGCAGCAGCAAAAACTCTCCACATTTTAACCTAACATACAAAATCTCCTTCATTATTTTAATTCACTTATCTCCAGACTCAGACCCACCACATCACAAACTTCAAACATCATTAAAAACCAAACAATTTTTCATCGGAAAAAAGTATGGCACAGCAAGGTTTACAAATTTACAGTGCATTCTAACTTGCAGAAACTCCTTTTGTGTAAACTAAGCAGTCAAAAGAGAAGAAAACTATTTCTAATGTGCCGTGAGGTAACATTTGCATGGCATTCTTCATTTCTTGGACTTGAGATCCTTCAAGAGTTTTCATCAGTAAATGTGTTTCCCAATTTCTTATTGGCAAACCTTCTACCTAAGTTTCAATCGTTTGAAATGTTCAGGATGTTTTATTTGGACAGGGATATACTTAATAGGATATACAATAGTGCTGGTTACTTGTAGGAAGGCCACACAAAACCCTTTCCACGAAATTTCTCTTTGTGCCATAAATGCTCTGTAAGCAATAGTCACCTCTTCCTCCTTGTGAGATTTTAGTAACATGCTTGTGCCTGATTTACAGGTATACTTTGCTATCTATGTCTGATATTGTGGAAGTTAGATTGATAATTTATCCACTTCTGATCAAGGGTTGTGGCATTCCAGAGTTAAGGACAGAAATTTTACTTACAAGTTTCTCCCTTCATCTCTTCTATGCCACAGGCTTGCTTTCTAACTGCCGAACTGCTCTACTCCATCAAATTTTGACATGTCGTGGTCACTCGGAATATTCTTTACATTTAAGAAATGAAATGAGATAAATGCTATATGATCGAAGCTCACTAAATTAGAAATTTCGATGCCCTACCAAATAGCTTGAAGAATAAGAAGGTAAAGCAACACAAGTTTACAGGACTAAGAAGCATGGTCTACAAGAATGCAGCATTAAAATGTACAAGACTGGAATAAAGCAGTACCTGAGATTTTCATCCACTTGAAAATCATATGTATAAATTTTGTTTGGAAATAATAATAAAATATTAATAATTTAGGATAATTCGCACTCTTTTTTCCCTCATTCATTAGTTGCTGTAGAAGAAAATCAAAAAACTTTAAGGTCTATCAAAAGCTTAACCACATTGTGAAAACAATTATCATTGCAATAAAAAAGGAGAATATACATACAAAACTTTGAAACAACATGGAGCACATTCTCAATTGCCTAAAATTGAAGGTGTTATCCTTAACATTCAGTACAAGTCTAACGATTCAAGGACCCTGCGAGCCTGGATCTGGAGGGCTGTTAGTCTCTGCTCTGGATCCAGTGTTGAGCCAAACTGACTGGCTGCCCATATCAAGGAGGCTGATTTCTCCCCCAGAAGACGCCTTGTATCTTCATGTATAGTTGCCAAAGGAGGCGAATCTCTTCCATTCACATGACCAATGAGAAGCAGCAAAAACTCTCCACATTTTAACCTAAGATACAAGATCTCCTTCATTATTTTAATTATTTTATTTGAGTTACCTCGAGACTGCGAACCACCACATGACAAACAAAATACTGAAACATGAAAAAACCAAACAAGCTTTCATTCCTTTCTTCGGTAAAAGTACGGCCCAACAAACTGAAATACTTCAAGGTTTACAAATTTACAGTGCATTCTAACTTTATAGAAATTCCTTCATAAAAACTAAGCAGTCAGAAGGGAAGAAAAAGACTTCTAATGTGCTACAGGGTAACATATTTGCATGGCATTCTTAATTTTTGTTTCCTTCCATAGATTTAATACTCCAGAGATGCCTGCACTTGGACTTTAGATACTTCAGGAGTTTTCATCAATAAATGTGTTTCCCAATTTCTTATTGGCAACCTTTCTTCCTAAATTGCAATTGTTTTGAAATGTTTAGGATGTCTTACTAGGACAGGGCTATACTTAATAGGATATACAATAGTGCTCTGTAAACAATAGTCACCTCTTCCTCCTTGTGAGATAGCTTAGCAGTTCGAGTAACATGCCTGTGCTGTTTTCCAAACACTCAATTTGTCTGCCTGGTTTAATTTGCTAACTAAGTCTGATATTTTGGAAGTTTGATGGATAGTTAATCCCTTTTGATCAAGGTTTGTGCCATTTTCAAGGTGTTAAGGACAGAAGTTTTACTTAAAAGTTTCTGCTTTCATCTCTTCTATGCCACAGGCTTGCTTTCTAACTGCCTTACCGCTATACTCCACCAAATTTTGACATGTCATGTTCACTCAGAATATTCTTTGCATTTACCAAATGAAGTGAGATATACGCTATATGATCGAAACTCACTAAATTATAAATTTTGATGCCTTGTTCGGATACCATGTATCAAGTCTATGCCTAATAGCTTGAAGAAATAAGAAGGAATAACTAACAAGCATGGCCTATCAGAAGAATACAGCATTAAAATGAACAAGACTATGAAGAAGCGGTACCTGAGATTTTCATCCACTTGTTTGTCTCTTAGAAGGTCAGCAACTTCCATAATACCATTACATTTCTCGAAATCCTGATAGGTAATTATCAAGAGAAATATATTAAAAAAAAACAAATAACAAAAGAAACATTCTTTAGCAGACAGAAAACTTTGCTAAACATCTAGTGGAACATCAATCAGTAAATCCTATCAGCCAAGCGAAGACTCTCAGATATCGAAAGCTTTTATAAATTGGAAAAGAATGGAAGAGAAAATGATGTAGCAAACTCCTGAAGCACTACTCTTTCCCCTTTTTATTAGCAATCACAGCTGACAAATTATTTTGCAACTTTTCCTCACATAAAAACAAATACTGTCGAAGCAATAACTCAGTTCTTAAAGCATAAATTGAAGACAAAAGAAAGAAACAAGATGTTAATTCTCAAATTACAGAAAAGTGATACATATTTGTAACTGCTGTGAAGGAAAGTGCCAGGCTACCATTTGATTGGATGATGAATCCACCATCAACGAGATTAAAGCATCTAAGCATGCACCTTGCTCCAATACTCCACGAGTGGATAATATATTCATTAAAACCTACAAAAGTACAGCAATTTTTAAATATATAACTCAGTATCTAAACATTCATATCTTTTTTAAGATTGGAGGCCTCGGTGGGAGAGAGAAGGATTGTCTTGTGCACGTGTGCTATTCATGCATCGCACTTTGTTTGCATACAATTGCAGTGCCACGCTTAAATCCAAGGATAAAAACTTCATTTTGCATTTGGATTTCATTCGAGAAAAGGTTGTTATTTGGCCTTTCATTTTAACTAATGCTACCAGAGGGTATCAATGAATGTGGAAAGAAATTGAAGGGATAATTGTTCTTTTTAAAAAATTGAGGTTTAGATATATGAAGGGGATGAGTGCTTCTCCCATGAAGACATTGAAACACATGATAAAGAAAATCATGTGGGCAATAACAGGGCTTGTGTTGATGCTATGTGCTGATTGTGCTGATGATGTAAGTAATCAGCACAAGACCATTCATAAGAGGGAAAAGAGGGGATTACGGTATCAATTTGGTTGTTCTCTTTTTAGATTGTGTGTGCCTTTCCTTGAGGCGAACATCACATCTGCCATCTTTGAATTAAGAGTCTTTCATTTTAATAAATTAAAGAACTGAAAATACTGAAGTAAAAAACCATAAAACTTTTATGGAAATGGAAAAGTCACTTGTCACAATATCTATAGCCACAGAATGGAAAACATGAAAAATTAGCAATGAAAGTGACCTGAATGGCATTGTTTTGATGGGCGAGTATTGTACTCTCTGGATGAAGCAGACAACACCCTTCCAATACTCTAAGAGCAAGCGCAACTTCAGCATCAGTAGATGGACTCGTCACCTTCATTGGTTCCACACCAAATATATGGCTCAAGTCACCTACCTTACTCTCATTGTATTCATCCCCACTCTCTTTGAGCGAGTGCTGAAACAAAACCGGAACCACTGCAAACACAACCACATGGCACTGAACAAAAAAATATTGATAATATTATCATCATCACTATTATTATTTTCAACCTAAAGTTTAGTTAAAATTGCTGGTTATATCAGACAAGATAGTTTTGTATCATTAACTACCATTTAGTAACCAAAATGCAGGCAATATCTGTTTGATACTGATTTGGGTTGACTCGGGAATCAGTTGCATGAAGAGTTATTTCTTGATCATGGAATTACTTTTCAAACATCTTGCACACGAGGGGTGATAAGATTATTGTTATGGGCGATCCAGATTTTCAGCTAAACTTCTTAAGCTGGAATTATTGAAGTTATAGGAGAAGATATTTGTGTGTCATTAATTACCTTCTGGGAGCCAAAATCCAGATAAAATCTATTTTATACTGAATTTTCTGTTAGTATATAAACACTAGTAATACATGGATCAAAGACATATATTATTACATATTTAAAAATGAATGTTTAACTGAATAAAACAGACCTTGGAGTTGGGGAATGCATTGGGTTTGATTAAAGAGGTCAATGGTTGATTCAGCCTCCGCAACGGAACGGAGGAACTTGAGAATGGAACGGAGAGCGCGAACACGGAGAAAGGAGAATTCGGCACGTGCGTCTCTGAGTCCCGTTCTGAGAGCGAGAGTGACTTCTCTATACACTCTCTGCTGCTGCAGCGACTTTCCGACCTCGCTCACAACACCGTCATCTTCTACCTTTGCATTTCCATCTCCTTTCCCTGTTGTTTCACTCCACAACGGCTTCTTCAGGTACATCTCTGTTTTTGTTTCGCTCAAATTTTTCAATCTCGAAATTAATTCATACTCGCCTTTCAACAATTGAACCAGCAATACAGTGGATCATATTAGAATCTCTTGTTTCAGATCCCTGCAATGAGAATCAAATTCCGAATTAGGGTTCGTGGTGATAGGTCAAAACAAATTGGGAACTGTTTGCTCACTCTATTAGTCATTGTTCAAATATTTTGAATATTTTCAACAGTAATTGTCTTTGTATGATAAAAACTTTTAATTTTATCTTTGCCCAACTTCATTAAGTAACATTTTATATTCAAACTCATAAGTTTGTTTTATATCATGGATGGCAAATTATAAAATTAAAGAAATTTAAAATTATATTTAAAGTGGCAAGTCCGAAAAGCATAGGTAATGTATTTTTCTCTGCCGTTCAAATAAATATATGAATATTAAACAAATGAATTACCTAAAGTTATCCCTTAATTTTTTCGATCCACTCTTACTATTATTGAAAATATATGATTTAACTATTTGATTCGTTTTTTATTTGATTTTATATTTTTTTTTAATTGACTTAATACTATTTAAGTAAGTGAATGGTGATGGAGGATATAACATTATTTGTCTTAAGGGATAAAAAAAGTAGATAGGAAAGAATTTGAAAGTGAATTTTATGAGTTATGAGATTCTCTTAAAAGTTTTATAAATGTAATACCTAAAAAATATTTTAAATAAAATTATTAGATTATAGTTTTACTCCTATGACTAAAATTAATATAAAAATTGTAATTGTTATTATTATTACAAATTAAAATTATATTATTATTATTATTAGTTTTAATATTATTATTATAATCATTACTAATTAATATATATATATATATATATATATATATATAATATGATATTGTAATGTCATTCATTTATTTTTTTAATTAATTAATTTTAAATTAAAATATTTTAAAAAAATAACTATGTACAAAATAAAAAAAAATATTTATTATATAATCCACAAAAGTATTTATACTTATATCTTTTGTATACACAGTTAATAATTCTAATCTTACGTTAATGCTATATTGATTTTATTTAAAAAAAAATTGTCATGAATTTTATTATTATTTTCTTCTGTTGTTTGGTTTGTTTATTCATTATATTTGTAGTGTGTACATTAATAATCAGATTTTTTTATTATCACTAGCGTAACATAAGTGTTATCGCGTCTGTGTTTATGCATTAATATTTATTAAAATAAAGTGAAATATATCAGAACACATAAAAGAATAATTATTGATAAATAAATAAGAGGAGAAGAAGCAGAGACATATGATTTTATAAACGGTTTGTAAAAGTAACGGTCAATTTTTTAAAATTTAATAAATTATTATATTTAAAGGGTAAAATTGGTATTTTGAAAAGTGAACACAAAAAGGAGAATCCCCTTTATATATTGTTATAGATTTAATCAAATTCTTAAGACTTATAAAATAATAATAATAATTATTATTATTATTATTTTTATAAATATGCATCTATAATCTATAGTTATATATATATATATATATATATATATATATATTTTTTTTTTTTTTTATTTATATTTTTAATTATTATTTTTTAAATTTGAATAACAATTCATAATAAAAAAAAAATAGTTTTTTAGTTTTATCGTTTTCGTGTTTATTTTTTTTTAATTCAAATAATTATTCATTAATAAACTTATCTATTATTTTACCATTTTAGTAACTTTTCTCAAATTTAATTAAAATTACTTATAATATTTTCTACTTATTGTGTTTTATTTATTTTTATTATAAAATTACTTATAATATTTTATCTATATTTATATATCTATAATTATATACACATTTTTTTACTTTTTAATTTTAATTATTATATACACCTTTTAAATAATTTATAAATGTTTAAAAGTACGTACACATAACACTAATATTTATGCTAGTTAATAATTGATATGATTATTAATATTATTATTATTATTATTAATTACATACATGGTTTAATAATTATTTTAGTTATGTACAAGATTTAATAAATTTTATTAATAATATTTACGTATTATTTTAAATATTCAAATATTATAATGACAGTAATTATTGTTATTGTTACTATTATTATCATCAATTATTCACAAGATTTAATATATATATATATATATATATATATTCAAATGGTTTGTTTTTTCAATTTTATTATATTAATTATTACTTTTTAAATTTCAATAATAATTTATAATAAAAAAATATAAAAGACATTTTTATTAGGTGTCTTCCTTTTTTATTCCATTCTTCCAATTTTGAATTCCTCCCAAATTTATCATCTTAATTCAAATCCCTTAAAATAAATCCATGAATCTCTCCAGTCCAGACAAACCCAACCCAACATTAACACAGATTAACATAAGATGACATAAATTTTCTAAATTTTGACAAGGTATCCATATTTTTTACATATCACATCTTCGATTTAACTAAAATATCATATTAAATCCTATTAAAAAAATAAAAACTCCATTATTATTATTATTTTCTTTATATTTGGAAAGGGTGGAGAGATGTTACGTGGGACCTGGAGATTCTAGAATCCGTAGGAAGTTACGTTGAGGAGGGTGGTTCCGTAATTTGAGTTGTCCACTCCCTCTCTTTCCTCCTTCTTTTGGTTTTGGTTAGTTTCCTCTCCTTATCTTTGTGTCGTGTCTCTCAACATTACCACCACATCCAAACCTTAACCTTGGTTCCTCTGTGTTTGTGTCTCTCTCTCCCTCTCTTCAGAGACCAGACACAGAACAAAGCAACCAAAATAATTTTCCATGCCTCTCTCTCTTCTTCCCATCTATTCTTCACCTCACCTCTCCCCCTCTCTCTTCTTTCCTACACCACACCTTTCTTTCCTTTGTCTCCCAAAACTCTCAAATGCCCCAACTCCCCAATTTATCTTATGCTGCCGAAGGAACGCTTCTTTTTCCGCCCGATGTGGGCCTGGAGTCCCCGATGGTGCACAACATGGAAGTGGTATTGAAGAAGATGATGAACAACAACCCATGAAGGCTAGTTGCGATGACGACGAAGAAGAAGAAGGCCAAGAGAGTCTTAGCTCCTTAGAATTGCCTGAAAGATGGGATGTCTTGGGTCTCGGTCAAGCCATGGTGATTCCCTTTTCCTTTCTGCTCCATTTATTCATCATAATTGCGGTTAAACTCTACGAATTTGCACACCCTGTATATATACTGTTCCTGTATTTAAGAATTGTTTCGTGTATGTTCTGTGTTTTTTGTTCCCTTGTGAGAAACGGTTCAATCTGCTAAAATTTTATAATCTTCCTTGTTCTTGTTTTATGATGGGTTATGCCGTGATAGAAGTTAGATAATGCTAGTGTTTTCAGTTTGTTGACGAATCAGAATTGGGGTTTTATGATTGGCGTTACAAGTCAGCTAATAATCAATGTTTGTATTGAAGTCATTACCGAGTCAAACTTCAATTATGATCAGAAAGTAACACCAGAAAAACGTACAAAGTTTTAGTTTTGCTCATATGGCTTATACCTTCATTGTCTTGTTGCTATGGACACGATTGTTTATTTCATTTTTTCTGGCAACAGCAATGATTATTGAAGGTGTTTTTTTATTGGAAATTCTTGTAGGTGGACTTCTCTGGCATGGTTGATGATGATTTTCTGAAGAAGTTGGGGTTAGAGAAGGGAACGCGGAAAGTGGTAAATCACGAGGAAAGAGGTAGAGTTTTGCAGGCTATGGATGGGTGCAGCTATAAAGCTGCGGCTGGTGGATCTCTTTCTAATACCCTAGTTGCTCTTGCAAGGCTTGGAAGTCGTTCGCTCAAAGTTCCTGCTATAAGTGTGGCAATGACCGGTAGTGTAGGGAGTGATCTGTTGGGGGGTTTCTACAGGTTTGTCTTCATTATTTGCACTGATAATATCATAATGGTAGTAATTGAACCATACACTATCCTATGTAGTAGTAGTAGTGATCATAATAGAAACTTATGTGATAAGTTTACAATTTTATGAGTTTTTTAGAAAATCATTGAATGTGTGGTTATTAACATTGTGTTGGAGTCATGCCAAAATCATCTCAAAGACAAAAAAATGTCTTTCAATTTGGACACTTAACTGATACGAGTATCGTACATGTGTCAGTGTCCGATACATGTCCGACACGGAACACCTCATTGATGAGGTGTGTCCGGGTTTCATAGTCAGGTGCTCTTGATCACAATTCAGGATTGGTAATTATGTTTTTGTTCTTCCTCAAATCAGAGGCGTTCCATTGGCTGGATTTTGGTATCTGAGATGTGCACTTTCTAAAGATAGCCCACAAGTAGATCATATAATGATAGCTTAAAAGATAATACAGGGGAAGAGGGATTGTATATGGAATCAACCATGCAAAATTTTATATTTTTTATCCCTGTATATTAAATATTCTATTACTGTGAAGTACTCATTTTTTTCTTCCAAAACATGCAGTGTAGTCGCACACATAATCCCTTTGAACTGTGTCCTCATCTTTGACACATAGTTTTTGTGTTATTTAATGATTCCGCCAGTTTTGTTTTGGCAAGTGAGATTTGATGAATGTATTGTTTGTTTACATTTTCTTTTAATTCTACAGGGAAAAATTGCGCCGAGCAAATGTGCAATTTCTTTCCGAGCCTATCAAAGATGGAACAACTGGAACAGTTATAGTTCTCACAACTCCAGATGCTCAGCGAACAATGCTTGCATATCAGGTTCAGTATGCTACAAAACGGATACTAAGATAAATTTAAGGATTCTATAGCAAGATGTTTATATAAGTAAATATATTAACAACAATTTATAGTGTTTATTCTTCCTTGCTGATTATACAAAGCACATGGTGAAGTTGCTAAAAATATTTCTGTATTCTGGTATCAGGGCACATCTTCAACTGTTAACTATGATGCATCCTTGGCTAGTGCTGTTTCCAAGACCAACATACTGATTGTTGAAGGGTATTTATTTGAACTTCCTGATACTATTAAAACAATAACCAAAGCATGTGAAAAAGCTCGAAGCAATGGTGCCTTGGTTGCAATAACAGCTTCAGATGTTTCCTGCATTGAAAGACACTTTGATGATTTTTGGTAAGACCATCGCCTAAACTGTATCATGAAACCTGTAGGAGCCAGTTAAATTCAATTAACCAGAACTGGTGTTAGATCACACACATGTATGCTTTTGTAAAACTGGTGTATTTTTCCATTCATCAGGGAAATCATTGGGAACAGTGTGGATTTAGTGTTTGCAAATGGTGATGAGGCCAGAGCTCTTTGTAATTTTGAAGCAAAGGAAAGTGCTGCTTCAGCTGCAAGGTATCTGAGCCACTTTGTTCCTCTAGTATCTGTTACAGATGGTCCTAGAGGGTCTTACATAGGTGTAAAAGGAGAAGCTGTATATATTCCTCCTTCTCCATGTGTTCCAGTGGATACTTGTGGTGCTGGTGATGCATATGCATCTGGTATACTATATGGTATTTTAAGAGGTATATCAGATTTGAGAGGTATAGGCACATTAGCAGCAAATGTTGCTGCTACTGTTGTTGGACAACAGGGAACACGCCTTAGAATTTCAGATGCAGTCAAATTGGCTGAGTCTTTTCAATTTCAACTTGATTCCTCTTCGGTTGGCACTGATCATATTTCCAGTGTATAATCAGAGTTGGCACTTTGAAATTTAATTACAATTTTTTTTTCACGAATTTATTGTATTCCTTTGATCAGTATGTTTCAAAAGAATAGCCCTGTAAATACTCATTGTAAAAAGATTAGCTCTGTTAGCAATTCAATTACTTAGGCCCTTCTTCCAGTCTTCATCGTTATTACTAACAGGGTACATAGATGTGTTGTATCGCCATCTTTATAATTATTTTTGTCTGTGTTGCATCCTTAATTTATCGCCATGATTATTGAGACTAAAACATTGAATTTGGTAGAGATGCATGCGCTAAATAAAAGGTGTTTGTTCTTATTTCATGATCAATTTTCCTTAGTTGGAGAAGACAGTTTTCGTTTATCTTTTTGTCTTCTACTTAAGTTTTTTAATTTGTAATTGCATTAGTTATATTTCCATCAGATTTTAAACGTAATTCTCATCTTCAAACAAATTAATAAAATTAACTTTCTTCCCCTCTCCCTCCTTCCCCCTTCTTATCTACCAAACAAAATGATTGTCTCTTGAGTTTACAACTACATTAAATTTTAATGCACCATGTGTTGCTTAAAACTTCTGCTTGTAAAAGAAAAAAAATTAGAAATTTTTTTTCATTTGAAAAAAGTGTAATTACTGCTATTTTACAAGAAAAAGATATTGCATAGTAGGTTTCTTGCAAACACAATGGCATACCCATGGCATTAAAAGATACATAACAGGAGTGGAATCCATATCAAATGAATTCCAAATATTGATCTATAACATGCTATTGATCTATATATAGTTCAACCACGAAACCAAAATCTTGCCAAGTGGGAACGCAGCATTGGTTCCTATGTTTCAGATGCCAATTCACAAATGTCTACCGTACCAATGAATCAGGAGGAGCTTCTTCTGGAATCTGCCAGACACAGTACAAAATCAAAATGAAAACGAACAAATGTTAGCACATAAGCACTTATCAACCTATCAGTTAGAGTAAAGCAGAAGACTATAGTATTACCTCTCCTGGATTCCATTTCTCTTTTAACCAAATACTGACATCTCCTGACACATTCTCCGATTGTAACTTCTTTCTGCAAGAATAGAAAACGACCATAAAAATTCAAGCAAAAGTCTGTGAAACTTGCATTCGAAGAAATAGAGACAACCTCAGAAAATGCATGAATAAAGGTGAAGTTTCCAAGAAGACACATACTAGTATAAACTGGGGAATTGTTTCATAAAAATTAAGGAAGATCCAACCGATACAAGCACTGATATTGGCATTAAAAACTTTCTAATCTACAAACTGTAACATATATGGCTTGACAAAATATATTTTATCATTGGGTTATGCAGTCAGCTTCATCCAAATCATAACAATTACAATAGATGCAACTTGGTCTGTTTTAATAAAAATTAGAATAGTTGGAGTGACCTCCTGAGGCAATTGGGTGCTTGGTACATTCATCACTTCTTACCTTTTGTTGCTGAGTCCTTTGCTGAACCCAAAAGCTCAGAGACTTTTTATCCATCTCTTCATAAAAATATTTATAAACGTACCAGATGAAATATTCAATAGTTTTACTTAAATCAAAAAGTTTATCATAATCATTTAAAAATAAATAAATTAGAAAGCATCATGGGAGTCTTGTCACAAAAATTTACTGCTGCTACATTATTAAATCAAGTAGAATAATAATGCGACATGGATAAAATTGAAATTTTCAAGCTCACAATTTTTTTTAAACTGAAAATGAATGACTAAGCTGAAGATGCAACAAGTTGAAAAGTTTTCAATGAAAACAATAATGATTGACTGGCCAGATTATAATCAATCTTTGTCATTTATTAATTCCACATGATTAAAAACGATGTACCTTGAAATATGGTTAAACAGTGATTAAATTATGGCAACTGCCTTTCAGGACTTTTTAAGCGCTATGAACTTACGACAACAGGACATCTGATGTTGTTTGAAACATTGTATTGGGACCAGAGTTATTGAATGTGGCTGGTGTTTGCTGAGTTGAACCCGGAAACATTGTCATATCCACTGGTGTAGAATGGGGGTTGCTTTGAATACCGAAGGAGCCACTGGTGGTTAGGTTTCCTGTATTGGATGCCAAAGAGTTTCCTAGTTTTTATTATAGCAGACAGTCAGACATATATGAGCAAGAAAAACAAAAGACATATAGTCATAACACTATAAAAAATACACCAAATATATACCTCCAATTCCAAAAAAACTAGGCTGTGCCAGAGTGTTTGTTGGTGGTGCAGATGGCCTAACCATAGTTCCAAACAGATTAGACCAAAAGCAAAAGCAAGAAAAAAAATATATTAGCAATGACAAGGAAAGTACAAGATGAAGAATAATCAGTGCATGGGAAGCAATGATTGCAGATATGCATCTTACCCATTGTATACCAACAACATCCCATACCCAATTCCACAAGTAATACCTATGTAACAACATAGCCACTATCGGAAAGTTTACAGAAACCAAATTTTCAAGACCTGGGACACTCTAGTGCCCTTAAAAACTGATATCCAACTAGCCTGAAACAGCATCTACAAAACTGTAACCTTATACGACATTAATAAAAGCTCTTGTGCATTTCTCCATTCTCTTGGCAATTACAACACAATCCTAAACAAGAACACACAGTAGACAGGAGTTCTAGAAAAAAGGGTGTCAGTAGAGGTCTAATGCAAATTAGACAAACTATCAGGTCTCATCAATACCTTATAGGGTACAAACCACACTCCAATGGAGTTCATTCAACTTCAAGTAGTTTATTTTGGATTCTGTTTAGTTGTTTTCAAACACCAAGCAACCAAAAATGAGGAAAATATTTTCTAGCCAGTAAATCCTACCTTCCAAAACCCATATTCATTGAAGTACCCAGTTGGCTAAAGCTTGAGACTGACAAAGGACCATTACTTTGAGATGTTCCTGAAAACAGATTTGCATTGGCTCCCATGGATTGGGGTCTTTGAATGTCGAGCGAAGAATTTATTGGTTTTTGGTAAGGTTCAGAAAGCAGTTTCTGAAACTCAAGCATCTTGGATTTCAGTATATTTCTCTCTTTCTCAACCTGCAATGTCATATTTTCAGGTTAGACACAGAATACATTTGAGCACAACTAACCTTGTAATTACAAATGTCAACACAAAAGATTCAGTAAAGGAGGCTCTTCTTCAATACAAATTGTCAAAGTGAAATGTCATATGGAAAATTAAAGCAATTAACTAGATAGAGAACACGGTATCTTCCAAAAATGTGCAGGGGAGAGGAGAGAGAAAGGGGTTAAAGGCATGTTACGTCAGATTTCTTACTATTGATTGCAAGCTCATCCCACGCTTAGCATCCTCATAAGCTGATGCCCGCAATTCTTCAAAGCTAATATCACCAACAATGTCACAAGGAGCACTGCACCAAAGGAGGTCAAAATCTATACTTAGTTATCTTATTACAGCACTGGTTAGGATTCTTTAAAGCAAATTCTCTTCCAAGAGTGACAATTACACCAGAATCTCTTTTTCCAGTATTATCGTTTTAACTGCAAATTTCCTGAGGAAATGTTTTAGTGTAATCCAGGTGGACAGTGGCCTAACTCATTAGTAACTAAAGAAGATTCAACTGCAGTTTACAGAAAATTAAATAATAAGTGAAATCATGCATGTGAACCTTCCATGTGAAACCCTATCATCTAAAGCTCTGTAATGCATAAGGAAAACGTTCCTATTAAGATCTTGCTAATCATATGGACAGTAGCTTTGAAAAGAATTTTCAAATATTGGATGAGGAAGTATTCAATGATTACTGGTCCATTTATTAGTGTTGCATTGGATGAATTGAAATAATACTCAACATTCTTTAGCAACATAGCTCAGTTACACGGGTTTCAAGCAAAATGGAATTTTTTCTATATTATTCTGCATTAGGTGATAGTGTTGTACATGGTTAAAAATATATATTATCTTCAGTAAAAAGTTTGATTAGTGTTTTCAAACCATCATGTATGAGAAATATACCCTCTGAAATGACCGTAGCATGTAAGTATCCAAATTGGTTTCTCTTTCTCGAAATCTTCTGCAATCTGGCGCTTGCAGTTCTCAGGATCTGTGCATCTTTAATTACATCAACCAAGTAAAGTATATCAATAATATTATGCATACAATAGAAAAATAAGGCAAAAGAAAGAAATACAATAGAGACCTTTTTTTTTATATCGAAAAAGATTAACTAGATAGCATGAAAAAGGACTAGAGATGATCAGCTATTCTCCAAAAGAAATCACATAACCCAACAAAAGAAAAACAATGGTACTCAATTTTCCTTTGCTTGTTTAACAAATGGAAAATTATTTAAAGACAAATATGCAGAGGATTGTACACTTTAGCAAAAAAAAAAAAAGAGAAGAAGAGCCTAGGCAACAAAAAATTTGCATCCTCAAAATTGATCAAAGGCAAAGCCCTCCAGTGATCCAATCAAAGATTACAGAGTTTGTTTGGTACTTTCAAGCACCATTAGTCAGTGCTTATGCACTTCGTAGACATTTAGACCTCTACTTGTTATGTTTCTCATTCTGAAGTACAAGGGCTCATGTCCCTCATGTTGACTTGAGACAACATCAAGAAAAATATCCATGATTCATGAGATGGAGAATGGACTGATAAATACTCACTTATGATCGACTGGTTGGGGGTTGTTATCAGATTTTCCACCATTCTGGGGTTTGGACGACTGCCGATTCCATTTATTTTCAAAAGGCTGCTTCAGAGGTAAATGATCAATACTAAGAACAAACATCAGATTATTTTACTAAAAGTGAAGATGAAGCAGACGTAGCATCGAGAACCCCTCAAAAATAGTCCACAAATATCAAAAAGCTTCAATGTCGTATAATTTATTATAATACCTCCAATGTCGTATGATTTATTATAATGCCTAACAATATAAAAAATTAAACCTTTTCAACATGTATAAACACAGGAAAAGAGTGAGAACCTTGTATTGGTTCGGTTTATACTCAGAACGAGGCCCCCCATTTAACTGGGAATTGTTCTGAGTGCCAAAACCAAAAGGGTTAGACTTCTGTTGTTGTTGTGAGCCAGAACCAGACCCAAATCCAAAGGGATTTGTACTTTGCTGTTGGTGAGAACCGTTTTGTCCTCCAAACCCTTGAACGTTAGGTTTTCTCTGTTGGTTGTTGACATGTAAATATCTGCACCTTTCTCCATATTGACAGCTGAAACATGAACCACGGCAACTTAAAACCCATTCTCAAAATTTCTGATGACACAAAACGGAGGAATAAAAATTTCAACATTAATAATCTAATAGCATATTTGATCACATAGATTACTACTGTAATGTAACACGTAAATGCTCAGATTTATACAGTTATATACTACCAGTAGCTGAAAATCCAAAGCCCAATCACGCCCCCACAAGATACGCACACAAACAGTGAAAATAAAAAGAAATAATTGCGCATTGTAATTACACAGAAACAACATCACAACGCTATGTTAATGAATCATCGAAAATTGAAACTGCAAACAAAGCAATGAAGAAGAGAAGAACAATAACCTGCCTCGCTGGAAGTTTCGACAAATATCTCTCATCGTTTTAGAGCTATGATATCGTCAAAAGCTAACAATTCTGAACCAAAACAAACCCTTTCTTCGACTTCGCTAAAATCACTTCTCTTCTCCTCCAACCAAACCCTTCACTCTGAAATTCAATTTCTCATTAACTTCTCATTCCACTCTATATTTGAAACTTGCAAAAACAAATAAAAGATGAAAATTGGTTGTTTTTTTTTTTTATTCGGACCCTCAAAAATAACAAATAACAAATGTGATTTTGGTTCACGAGACCCCTGCTTTTGGACCTAAAATATAAGTTTTGGGCCTTCGTATTGGCTTTGAGACAGCTATTTCTTTTGCACCTCCATTATTTCAATATGCACTACCATGATTTTTTTTATTCTAAATAGTATATTCTAAAATATAAAATATAAAATGCATTCAAAATTATATAATTTAACATATAAATGAATTTCAATTTGTATAATTCAGAATACAAAACTATATTTCAAATTTACATGAAACATAAAAATTTATATTTTGAATTATATATTCTAAAATATAAAATAAAACATAATTCTGAAATATAAAATTCATATCCTAACAACTCAAAGTATAATAATGTATATGATTGCAAGTTTAAATTATGAAGGTGCAAAAAGAAATTATCTTTTGTGCTTTCTTCGTGAATCTGATTATTTCTTCTTATATCTCTGGAGTAAAAAAAATGATAAAAGTATTTTTATATACAGTTTTGTTAGATTACACAATTAAAAAAAATGCTATGTGTTATATTGTGTACTTTGAAATGATTCATTTTCAATGTTGTTGGAAAAAAATAAATAATTTCGAATTCATCACTCTAAAAAGTAAAAATTATACAGTCTAAATATATATTTTGCACAATTACAAATATATATTACAAAAAAATCTCGAAAGAGTTGACAGTGCTAATCAACTTTGAAAATATATAAATGTGTCATTCAAAATACAACATCCAAATGTTTAAAATAATAAAAAGTTATGTTATCTTAAAAAAAAATAGTAAATATAAAATAACATTTTTTTCTTAAAAAAAATGAATTGTATAAAACAGAGAAAGTAACATAGAAGACATTCATTTCACGAGTATCATATTTTAAACTATCCATATTATTATCGATGTTTTCAATTAAGTACGGCACCAATAGGGTTTTCGATTCATTAATAAATAAATTTATGGTTGAGAAAACAAAGGAATGTGCAATAATTGGAGGCACGTGGTGGAAATTAATTTGAAGTTAAATACAGAAGAACAAACCAAAGTGTTTATTTTTCTGTTCAATAGTACATTTATTTGCTACAATTCAGATCTGACCGAATTTGTCCCTCTGTTTTGTTTCATGACAGACATAATTTTTTTTTTCAGAAAGAAAGTCCAATTCTTAATTTAGGATTTTTTTTTCATTTTCTTAAAAATACATTAAATTAATTAATGTTAAGTATTTTATTTTTAGAGTTGAAATATTTTCTTTTTCTTTTTTAAATTGTGAATACGAATTTTTTATATACGATTTATGGATTGTTAGTTACATATATCAATGAATAATGAGGGATTGTCCTTGTTAGTTACATATACAGATTATATTCACATAATTTGAATAATAAATGTTTTGATAATTAACATTTTGTTATATAGAAAGAGTGGAAGTTGAATAAAGTTGTTTAATGGATTGAGACAATGTTATTATCCAAATTGGCATCACTATTTGATTGCATAAAAAGGTGTATTTCTCGGTGTAGATGCATCACATCATCATCAAAGGGTTCAACAATTTATTAATTTCATTGTGTTTTCACCCCCAAACAGTTTCGGTCACTAAACTACTTTTTGGTTTTTCAAGTCAAGTCTCAAACCAATGGCCTTTTGTTGCTCGTTAAGGCCAAATAAATTCAATACCTCTTTGCTAAAATAATTATAAACTTAACTAATTTATTTTTACATGATTATTCGTATCCAAGTTCGTCCGGCATAATTATTAAGAATAATTATTGAATTTTTGAGATATTATCTATTTTGAAATGTGAAATTTTTAAAAAGTATATCAGAAGATGGAAGAAAAAAAGAATATTTAAATTGTTCTCAATCTCGACTCCTAAGTACCGAAACATTATTATTCTTCGCTTTCAATAATTTATCTTTTACAACCTAAAGAAATTTAATTTAAACATGATTTTCAAAACATTAATTCCAACCCAAAGACATCATAGCTAAGTTAATTAAAGAATACACGATCTATGGTATTTTGAACTTTCTTTGTTTTCTGTTTGTAGTAAATCTAATACAAAGTTTTAAATAAGTCAAATTCAATAAATTTAATATTTAAATAATATTGTTTGAAAGAAGAAATATAATATAAATAAAAATTTCATAAAATTTTCCATCGAGGAAAAATCGCGCTAATTATCGAAAATTTAATAAGTTTTTAAAACATTAAGAACATATTCAAATTTAGACTAGAATAACTCGAGATAAGAAAACTACGAAAAATAAATTTCATATGAAATTAACGGTGGTTTATGTTGAACAAGTGAAAGCGTTTTTTTTTTTAATTATTTAATGAACTAAAGGCATATTATAGTTAATTCCCATTTAAGACATAATTTTAGTAATTTAATTCGTGAACATATTCTCCTTAATTTAAAGGAATCCTTTATGGATAAATAATAGGATGAATCATAGGCAAAACCTTTTAAATATGCATTTCACCTTTTTAAATTCATTCTCACTTTAGAAAAATCTTTTGATTTTTCTTCAGTGGTGAATTCGTAAACGTTGTAGTATTCTCCATGTGTCACTTTATGAACCATGTGATGTATATTATATACGGGCATCTGCTATTATGATAAGAGAATATCTCAAAGTAGTGAATCCATCATCAAAAGGAAATATATATATAACTTATGTTCATTTCTTAAAATTTTATTAAAATTTTATTTTATTTTATTTAAATTTAATTAATAGTTAAAGTAAATAAGTTGTTTATCAATTGTTATATGTATTTATTAAAATAAAGGTTAATTATGCAATTAATATTGAAAATATTATTAAAAAATTGAAATTTACAATGTAAAAACCAGAAGTTCTCTTATGTATTAATGTTAATTTTATTTTTGATAATCATCATATATAATTATTAAAAACTAAACATATATTTATCTATTAACATGATTCAGATAAAAATAATGTAATTAAAGTTTTTATAACAAAATCACAATTCTTTTATTGGATTGAAAAGAAAATGATTCAGATAAAAATAATGTAATTAAAGTTTTTATAACAAAATCACAATTCTTTTATTGGATTGAAAAGAAAATGTGTCAAATACTTTTTATAATGAATCCACTATAATTACAAAAGATCTAACAAATAAACAACTCAAGGAAGAAATACAGAACTACAATACAAGTTGTGTACTTATTTTCACATGTCTAAAGTAACTCTCTTAAAGAATTTTTCAACATCGAAAATTTTCACTGGTGCATCCCTTGCATGTTTTTTATGGATTATTTTTTTCGTATGATTTAGTTATACTAATTGATAATGATTGAGAGATTTTATATATATATATATATATATATATATATGATATTAGTCTTACATATATAAAGTATTTGACATCATTTTTATTTCAAAATTTTAAAATTTTAAAACTTTAAGACAATGATATTATGAGTCTTTATTCTTAGTGTTTGTTTATTTTATTCGGTGAAACTTTGGCTCACACCTAAATTATTCCAACAAAACTCTCTCAGAAATAACAGCAAACCTAACAAAAACATTTACTGTCGCAACATTTGGTGTAAGATTGAGCATTTAAGTACAGAAAAAGACAAGACATGCAGCTGATTCTGAGTTTCTTTTTTCTCCATGACAGTAAAATATGCTATGTGCATTTTTAGCATCTTGAAAAGAAAGTGACATACAAAAATACCATTGCACAAAATCTGAGAATTAAGAATAGAGTAACATAACAACACTTTGACACACATGGTAGAAGTAAAATAGTCATAAAAAAGTAAATTTTTGTATCTGTAGAAGCAAAGAAAGAGTGAAGAATGGTATCAAATGAGTGTAAAAAACTTTTGCGTGTCAAAGTATTATTACTGGAAAGAATGAGAAGGCGTGAAGCAAAACAAGAAAACAGCAACACATATGGTGTGTTTGTTGTTGCTATACAGTTCAGCAGTATAGTGTTTTGACAAGAAGTCAAGCTCCAAAAGCATACCAAAAGAGAAGAAAAAAGGCAATTAAGTTAAGCACTTTAAAGTTTTAGCCACTCCTCCATCTGCCAAACAAGACACAAACTTTGAACTTTGAGAGGACAAGGACATGGCCATGCACCAAACCAAGAGAATATAATTAATACCCATCATGAGTTCACAATATTTTTTTATTGTCTAATTTTGATGCTATACAATTCCTTTCTACAAGCCACTATGTACATTTAGCATCACATAGCAGTACCCAAATGCCATTCTTACACCAACATAAAGTACCCCCCACTCTATGTTATATTATTACTTGCTTTTTGACACAACTTTTTCTCCCTATTGTTTTTGTCCTATACAACAAGATAGAGCAGTAGTTTCCAACACCGGCCTCAGTGACAGGGCACAGGCATTGCAACTAGGTAAGATAATTCAGCATATTTTTGTGATGGTGCCAACCAAGGAAGTGGTAACAACTGCTGTATCTTTTTGGTATAAATATTGATTGGTGAGTGACTGACACAAAAACCACTATACAACTATACAACGTTGTATTCTATAATGAGTCCTCCACCCATTGGAGCTCTATGTGGAATTCCTTTCCTTCTCTTTGCAGTTCTGTAATTAGCCACTGTTGGTGGTGGTGTTGAAGGTGTAAAGCTATGGATTTTGCTTCTGCCACCATTTACATTGCTTATGCCGTTCACTGATTCTTCACCATCAGACCCTTCTGTCTCACCTAACATTTTCTTCTTCCGGAACTTTTTGGAGGTTCCAACAATCTGAGAAGAAAATTTAAAAGTCTAACACATCATTCATTCATTCATTCATATCCATCATCATTTTTCTTACTTTTTCAAAGCAAGCATAAAAAGTACAGCCATAATGTTACATACTTTATACAGCAAAAAAGTAGGAGGTAGTTACAATTACAAAGGTTGTATTGTACCACTTTACACATAACATTTCTTAAAAAAGTTTTGAAACGAAATCAATTCTTCATCATATACTTCGTTAACAACTACTGCAATTCAAAGATGAAATCAGGATTATGAGTTCCATTTTAATAGATGAAAATTTGGATTTATGTGTATGAATGAATACCTTACAACCAAGAGAGCAGAAGCTGAAGGAATCAAGGAGGCTGCGATCACAGACTTGGCAGGTATTGGTGACCCCTTTTCCGGGCCTTGGTTGAGGCCTCTCATTCAAGAACACAATCTTGGCACTGTTGATAATGTAAGTTTGAACGCCTGTGATGTCCAGAAATTTCTGTATCTCAGACACCCTTATCACATCATGGTATGAAGATCTCCTTATCTTTGGAAATTCATAAAATTTGAAAGAAAATAAGAGAGAATCTTCTCATCAGATGGTGAAAGAAAATACAGAAATTCATAAATTTCATAAAATAAATACAATTATCTATCTGAATGAACAGAATCAATGGACGGTATAATTGAGTGATAAACAATTTTTCCATGAAAAAAGAAAATGGCGATTTAATGACTTGGGAAGTTCGCAAATTCAGCATTAAATGGCACGTGTAACCGATAAACCAAAAAAATTTCGGACCGATCAGACGGGATTGGATTCAAATCCCAAAAATGTAGGAAGAAACTGCAAAATCAGATTAAACAAACAGAAATCCTTGAATTTGGACCATAAACCCCAACATAATTCGATCAAATTGAGCCACGAAACACCACAACACAATTTCTTTTCAGCTGAACACTGTACCTGGATTGTTCTGTGTTCTTTGTGGGAAGCAAGACATGCAGAACAAAGGGCTCCATTCACACAGTCCAAGCAATACATATTGCATTCATTCTTGTGGGAATCTGCGTGAACTTTGCATTGAACGAAAAAACTCGTCTTGAGAAGTGGCCGTAGCCACGAGGGCCACACGTTTTCTTCTTCCTTTCCGCCCACAACACCATGGTCTTCATTGAAACCTCTCTGATCCCACACCCCAGAAGCAGAAACAGAAGCAAGATTGTAAATTTTAGACAATCGAAGAAAAAAAAAACATAAACATGAAAACAAGAAAAAACATCATGAAATGGGTGGTTGGATGTTTGATATTTTTGCATTGATTGAGTGGTGTGAGTACTGACCATATATAATTCCTCTGGGGTTGCGTTGATTTGTGTTATGGTGGGAGTTAGTTACCCTATCATAGCACAGGAAGAAGGAAGAAAGTGATGAATTGAGGTGAAAAGAAGAAGAGAAAAAGAGAAGTTTTTTTTGTCTAAGTTAGGAAGTGGTAGAGTTGAGAGAGAGAGAAAGAGAAAGAGAAGGAAAAAGGTTGAAAGAAGGAAATGGGGGCATAGTTTTGTAGTGGCGGGTGATGGAGGGTAAAGCTATGCAAGTGCCAAGTGCTTATTATCTTTCTTTTCTTTTCTTCTTCTACTTCTTCAAACTCCAAACCTCGCTCCGAACCCAGACCTACCAGGATGCGTCTTCTTCAAGGAACTCATGTCGTGACCTCACCTTCCGTTTTATTCGTTAATTTATTATTCCCAATTTTATTTTTTATTTTTTGTGATCAAATTATTTTCGTATTAGTCATATTTAAAACTAAATACAATATTAAATAAATAAATTTTACTCACTTTTTATTGAGTCACATCGTCCTCCACGTATCAATACAGTGTTCTTAGAATTAATCATCGTGTCGTCCGTTTTAGAATTTAAAATTTCATCACATTTTGTCCTTGAAAATATTTACAAAGATTGAAAACTAAAAAATAATTAATTTTTTTATTTTCATTTTTAAATGATACAAGACTATTGTGTGTACTTGAAGATAAGAACATTTACCAAATGCTATATTCATACAATATATCATAATATTTATATTATGCAAATAATTATTTTCCTACAATAATCACATATTACTTAGAAAATCAACGACAATCTAAATATATATTTTTTGTTTAATATTTTTTATATGTTTTTTAATACTAAAATCATGGAAGATTTTTATACAGGAAATGTAGAAATTGTTATTCAGCAAATTTGAAATTTCAATCATTACCATATATTATAAACAGGTTCAAATATTATATATATATATATATATATATATATATATATATATTATTTGGATTGAATTGATGAATCAATTTAACTTTTAGTTAGAATTGTTTTATGAAAAATAATATATAAATTTATAAATGTAATTATTGTATATTCAATGAAAATTTTGAGTTCTTGGTGTGATTTGGTAAGATGATTTTTTAATTTGAAGTGTTGTACTGTGTAGGAATGTCATACTTGATTGGTATTGAAGTTTTTGTAATTCAATGATGATCTATTTTTAATTTAGTGTCACTATCTTTCAACCATATCTTATCACAATTTCATTTAATTGATTCCGTGATGAGAACGTGTTGTGTACAATGAATATTTGTGTTTTAATTTTGGACCTCAGAACTTATTTTATTCTTTTTAATATCTTATGATTACATTACAGTGATATAACTTGAGTGTGTTGAGCCAAAAAATTAAATCATTTTTATTTAAATGAAAAGTTGTCTTTAATTTCCAATACAGTCTTATTAGTAAATAATATATATATTTTTCGATTACTTACCTTTTTTATTTATTCAAATTCAAATATAATTAGTACAGTACAGGATTATTAATTATCTTTTCAGAAGTGTAGTAATTAGTGAGAAAGATTTACTAAAAAAACCTGAACTATCTCTGAAAATATAAATATTTAATGATTACTATATCTAGATTTTAATCATGAAACAATTATAAGGTGTCAGAAAATACATTATTTAATATAATATCTTGTAATGTTGACTTTCAAATACAAATAAGAATATTTATGATTTCGACCTAAACCTGATTTGGACTACATTTTTTTTCTTTCTTTTCCGTGATATTCATCTTAGTGGATTGAATAGTAAATAATGCAGTATTTATTAAACATTTATACTATTAATTTAAAAAAAAATTAACTAAAAACAAGTTATTTTATTAAAAAGTTACAACAAAAATTAGTATGCAACTCTTTTTGTCCAAAATAACATAAAATTAATTTTGCTAGTATTATGTTAGATAACAAACAACTCCTAAATATATGATCAAATATGCACACAAAAAAATCTTCTATTTTAACTCAAATTCTATTAATTAGTTATATATATATATATATATAATATATATATATATATAACAAAATATTTTATTCTTTGTTTATTATAAATGATCCTCTTATTAAACTGAATCCTCTCTAAAATTTAAGACGATTATCTATCCTTTTTTTTTATATCCTTTTACTATAAATTAATAAATATTAAGTCAATAATATATTATATATGAGGTTTTTTAATCTTTGTTTTTGTGAAGTAGATGGAGTTAGGATGACTTTCCACTAATTTAATGTTATAATGATATGTTTCTGTGGATGAATTAAATTTTCTAAAAGTTTATTAGAGTTATCTATTTAGAATAATTATTTGAAAACAAAAAATGTGAACATAAGAAATTTTATCTTAATTAATTAATAAATAAGTTTTAACGAAAGTAATATACGACATCACGTGAATTAAAAATATCTGAAATCTTACTTTATCCATCCCCTATTAAATTTATTTGCAATAACATTTTGTCTACCTTTCATAATTGCTTGTTGGATACATTAAATAGTTTGTATTTAAGGCTTTTATTTATATATATATATATATAAATATATATATATAAATAAATAAAATATACATAGAGACTTTTCTCCCATAAAAATTCATAAAGCTCAAACAAATTTCACACATGAAGATTTAATTGACATATAAAAGAAGAGGACCGTGTTATCCCTTTCTTTCACATTCTCAAAGCAGTTATTAAAATCATCTCATTTATAGTATGAGTGAAAACTAAGGACCAACCTTCCCTTATTTTTTTTCTTTTTTATTATCTTTTCTATTTTTTTCAAAATTAATAATGCATAAAACATATTTTAAATAGAACGATATATGAAACGAGTGTTCATAAGTTAAAAGTAAAATATTTAAAACCTAAATTATATAGTATTAACACAATGATGGAAACTTTTCTCACAAAATAATTCAATTTAAGAAATAACTTATGTTTAAATTATACTGTAATAAATATCCATTTATGTTATTATGTAAAACAAAATCGAAATCATAATTTAAATTACTTGAATTGTATACCTATATAAGAGAAACACTGTCCTTAGCTTTCAAATTTCTTCCAATAGTTTTTTCAGTCCAATAATTGAGCAAAGTTGAATCTATATCATATTAATTTTAAATTTCATGCTTGAATTAAGCATTGCCCTTTATTCTGATAATCCAGCACAATTATATATATATATATATATATATATATATATATATATGTCTTTTACTTATTTTTTTGGTTAAATAAAATTCGTACAGTTTTTTCTCATTGCTATAATGTCTAACTTTTATTAGACATAAAATTTATTTTGTCGTATCTGTTTGAAATGGTGATGAGATTACATGGGTATTCATAAAATGTAATTTTAAGAAGAAAAAAAAATCTATATCAAACTTATTTTTGTTTTAATAATCTTTCTATTTGAAGTGAAAAGTGTGTATTTTTGTTAATTTTAGTAAATTTTCTGATTTGAAAATATTCATGTTTGTTTGAATCAGAAGACCTACACAACAAGTATATAACACGTGCTAATCCATCATCAAGGCACATTTTTTATATAGGTGCAATGGTGACTATGATCATAAAAATTGTCATAATTTTACTGTTATGATAACATATTTTAATAGTAATAATTACTATTTCATAGAGGCAATTATTATAATAATAATAGTAATAGAAACTCCAGTTCCGATCGTAATAATCACAGTTACAATATAAATAATAACACGATTAGCATGGCAACAATGTTATTAAAAGCAACCATTTTTATACAAATAATGATCACCATAATAATAATAGTAAGTTAATTATGATCTTCAAACAAATAAAGCAATTGATATTTTTTTTATAGATTTTTAATTTTGTTTATAAAACTTAGAGTTATTTTAAAAAAAGAAAATACAAGTTTAAAGGTTTAACAACATAAACAAGATTTTAATAAATCTTTAAATAAATATTAATTTAATCCAAACTAACTATTTTGATACGAAGACAATTATTAATCATTCACATTATGTAATATATATATATATATATATATATATATATATATATACAATTTTATTATTTTTTTTCTTGAAATAGATTACTCATCTTACATCCACGTTGTTATAAACTCATTCTTCCATGTTTGCCTATCACAAAACAATTTTGCCAAACTTAATCAAGTCATGTCCACATGCAAAGTTTCTTTTCTTCCAACAGAATATTTAATATTTAAGAGTGTTTATTCTGTGATGAAACAATTTGTTAAATTTTTATATAGTTTAATACCAGTTTCTCACTAGTAACTAATAATAACTTCCACATTTTAAAATATGTACATATATTTATGCCACAATGGACAAACAACATGGGAAATATGAAAAAATTGGTTGTTTGGAGAAAGACAGAAGAAATGATTTAGATAAGATCGGTGGTTTGTTTTTAGAATGCAATGTTGTATTGTTTCTTGGTGGTGCAAGAAGAAAGTCCAATTTCCTTTTGTTCACATTGATTTGGAAAATAATGATAGTGTTAAAAATGTACTTTTGGTGGAAGACAAGAGTTTGAGATGTGATTTCTTTGATTATGCATATATAAGAAATAGGAATGAAATACCATATTTACTCCTTTTATTGGTGTGAACAATCACTTTCAGGTAAGTGTACTTGGTTGTGCATTATTAGTTAATGAGACATCAAATACTTTTACATGAGAAACCATAACTTGTGTTTGAATATTTCATTTTATAAACTCAGTTTTACTGAATCTATACATTCAACTCAAATTTTAATTTGAATGAAATTCGTTCTTCCAAATCATTAAATTAGTTAAATCATATTTTTTTTAGGAGAGAGAAACAAAAAAAAATGATGCTAAATCAATATAATTTGAAAAAAAAAAATTGCTTAAGACCGTTCTAAAGCTGACTTTAGCAACAGCATTTTGGTACCATAATCCGGTTCTGATGAACAATAATTGTCTTTGAAGTTTTGCGTTTTCCTGCATGATGTTTTAAAGTATAACAATAACAGCACGAACATTTTTTTCATTCTAAACACTTAATATTTTTCATTTTTTCCTGTGACATACAACATATCACCTATCATTCCTCCACTTTTCTTTCTAATATTTCATCTTTCTGGATATCAAATAGATTTTAGTGTCCACAAATCATTTTTGTTTAATGTATTGAAATAGTAAACACTTGCAGCAACGATACCTAGCCAGGGTTTTCTGATCTTCATAATTAACCGATGCAACAGAACCCAAGATTTGACACTGGTGATGAAGATGCAGGCTCCGAAGTTCAGTTTATTGTTGATTATCACTGTTAAATGTTCCAAGAGAATATACAACACGGTTACATGTATCAATCGGTTCCAAGTGGGGGAAAGGTAACTTATCTATTGTACTTCATCTTCAACAACTCCTTCAAAAACCAGATATTGAAGAGCAATGGAGTACTTTGCAGCTTTGATCACAGCTGTGTTGTGATCGGTTGGTGAATGACTCTTATCTTTCAGAATAAATGATCCAGACACATCCCCTTCTGCAATACAATGACAACAAAAAAACACATGAATTGATTAATTGTTTTCAAAGGCCTGGTACGAGAGGCAGCTAGGCTAACCTTGAATAGTAAAAGTGGTTTGTATCCATTTCTTATAGATGAAATGAAACCTTGGAGAGTCTCTCTGGTGAGTATGAGTATCCGACAACACAACCTTGCAAGACCCTTTTTGACTGCCACAGAATTTAGAAAGAGACCCTATTCATTATCACAGATTCACAATCATATTATGTGATGTGCAAGTTAAAAATCTGATACTGAGTTGAGTTGAGTTGTCTGCAGTAATATTCATTGAAATTGTTAACATAATAATAGCAATGGACACTTACTTTGCGAAAGTAATTGCATTGTGGCATAAGGCTAGAGTCTTGACCATGGCCATGTCTCGTCCGCGGGGATTACAATATCGTTGTTGGCAGATCCTTTTAAGATGAAACGGAAACCAAAATCAAAACAAGGAATTCAAAGGGTAAGCGGTAGAAAGCAGAAATAGGGAAAATTACTTGTCGTCAAAGAAATCACCAAAATCATCAATAAGAACTGCTGCAGGCAATGTATCATACAGGTGGAAGGCAGCAAAGTACTTCTTGATGTCTTCATCATCATTCACGTACCTCGAACAAAAGGCAAACAAAATTGAGTATTATTATGATGATGAAATAATAGAAATGAATAAAGTAGGAGAGATACTTCATTTGTATACGGTGGAAGACATGAGAAGATGGATCAATTCCCTGAAATTCAGAAAAGAGCGAGTTAGGAAAAATGAAAAGAAAAAAAAAAGTGAGAGAGAAGAGAAGAGAGATACGTGACCTGCGAAAGAAAAGGGGGTTTGGAATCGAATCTTTGGCGGTTGGAAATGAAGATGACGTTGTGGGAGTGAAGTGCTACATTGAATGCAAATTGAAAGAGCAGAGAAGTTTTCCCACTGAACATTATTCAACGTAACATTTATTCATTCCTTCGTTCATTGGTAAGAATTTAAACAAGAAATTAGAAATGGAAAATGAAGAGAGAGAGAGAGAGAGAGAGAGAGAGAGAGAGAGAGAGAGAGAGAGAGAGAGAGAGAGAGAGAGAGAGAGAGAGAGAGAGAGAGACGTACGAAGAAGGAGGACCTGAAAGAAGGAGCAAATTAGAAGGGTTTTGAGAAGGTTGAGGAAAATGGCTGCTACAGAAGAACATCTCCATCAACCTTTCACAGATTTTCTACTTTCAGTTTCAAAGGAAGCTATTTCAATTATAAGAGGATTTTAATTCAACAACTCTGTATCGGTTAACTTTACACCACACACTAAAACTTATGTTTTTCAAGTTCTTAATTCAAACAAGAGCTATGAAACTTTCAGACACATCAAATTTAATTCACAGTACATTATATTTCTTTTCAGATATTATTCACAGTACATTATATTTCTTTTCAGATATTATTTTGCGTAGTTTTGAATAAATTTTGAAATATTTAGGACAAAATTAATTTATTGCTTTTTAAATCCTAAGCAATATCGGGTTAAGAGATGTTAACTAGAGATTCTTTATGACGGCACTTCTACTATAAAATTCGTATAGTACATATTAAATAGGTGATTATTGTTCTCTAAGTAGAAAGATCTAAATGAATTTTAATTAATGAAAAATCATTTGAAAAAAATTAAAAAATTACTCCAACGCCATTTTATGAAGTGGGTCTTCCGAATAAAACACATTGCTAAGTTATCATCCTTGAAAGAAAGAGTTGAAATTACTATTTTTATTTATAACTAATTTTTTTTGACTAATAATATTCACTTTATCTCACCACTGTTTACTGTTTAATAATTTTCTAAATTGTTATATAATTTATCCATCTTAATATAAGATTTAGAAACAAAAAATCGTAACTTCAAAATTTTAATAGTTAAAAGAATTAGAGATAAACAAGATATTACTCAATTTTCTAAGAACTGAAATAAAACATCATTCACTTAAAAACACGAAATATGTTTAAACCAATAAACTATAATTGAAAAAGAATAAAATATCAAATTCATAATTCACGCACTACGATGCAGTTATAGATGCTGTCGTTCAAGAACACAATTTAAGATAACATTAAAATATCATTAACTAATGCTCAAATATATGACAAATTAATTAACATAATCATTGTCTTGTCATTACGTAATTCAACATTCGAAACACTGAAAAAAGCATAAACCCCTTAAAAGTTATAACATTCTGAAAATTGGATTGTTCTGGTTTCTTCTCATCATTTATTCCACAGGTAAACCACATAAGTTGCATTTTTACCAAAATTTAAATTCTGTTCAAGAGGGTCTGTAGCACCACAATTACAGCCAAGTATGCAATTTTTGGCGGTAGAGTCAAGAAATCAAGTCAACAGTGGCTCATAAAAACTGACTCACTGAGCCACAGAAAAATCAATATCAAAGATAGACTATTCAATAACAGAACCACTGAAAACGGTTAAAACCTGATTGAACCTCCTCGATCTCGCTTGCTCCATTTAATGATTATGGCCATGTAATTTGTCAACATTTCTGTTTGTGACAGAGAATCTCATATTTGAACAGTTGATAACACGCAAATGCAGGTGAAAATGAGTATGGTACAAGGAAAAAGAGGTTAAAGTAATGAAGTGAATTCAGCCTCGCAACTATCTCTTCTTCCCACTGGGCTCCAAAGTGAACTCCTGGAGATTGAGCAAGAGATCATCAGAATTCAAGTAAACCTTGTTCGCAGAATGTGAAATCGTTTGAGCAATTTCCCTTGCAGCTTCAATTTTCCTTAAGGTGATAAATGCAGGATTGTTGGCTATAGCTTGACCAATCAACTGGGCACTCTTGGCTTCACCCTGTTTGTCAAAAAGAAGGGAAGGAATAGGTTATACACATAGCCAATGAAGTTGTAAATGCAGCTGTCTGTATTCATTTGTCGAAAAAAGTAGTACGGTATCATATTAAAAGGAATTACTTCTAAGAGGGAGGTTTAATATCCTTCATGCATAACGAATTTCAATAGATAGGACCATTGAAGATAATTTTATAAAGAACATGACACTGAAGGGAGTAGAAAAAAAAATTATTAATATTCCTTGGTGTCGATGTTCACAACTAGATACAAGTACCATTCACAATATCAATCTTCCTTTGAATTCGTATGGTTTGGTCCAGATTCAGAAACTATAAAAATATAGAAGCCACTCGTAGAAATATTAAGAATCGAATCAAATGTAAAAATGGGACAACTCAATTTACCTGAGCTCTAATAACAGCGCTTCTTTTGTCTTGTTCAGCTTTTTCAACAACAAATTTAGCTCTTTCAGCTTCTTGAGCAGCAACCTGCTTGGCTTCAATGGCAGCTGTAAATTCCTTCCCAAATGACAAACTTGTGATTGACACATCATCCAAAGCAATGTTAAAATGGGAGGCCCTCTCAGTCAATATCCTCCTTATTTCTCGACTGACCGTCTGTAAAACAGTATGTTCTAGAAACAATCAGTCCCGCCTATAAGGTTATAATTTCGTTTTCATACTTATCCCAAAAGGTAAATTTACCAGATTCCTAAGAATACAATACAAACTTCAACGGAGAAGAACAGAGCACGCATTCAATTAGTTGTAAATGAGAAACGAACTTATGAACATATTTACCTCTCTCTGAGTAATGAGCTGACTGGCATTGTACTGTGCAACTACAGCTTTGAGAGTTTCATGAATAATAGAAGGCAGCACCCTTTCATTATAATTCTCACCCAGGGTTCGATAAATTGTCGGTAATTGGTCTGGGACAGGGCGTGTAAGGACTCTAAGTCCAATTTTCACCTACGACAAAATAAATGGTAGCACAAAGTGCTATGAAGTATGCCGTGACAAAAAACACAAGGAGATAAAAGTGAACTAATTTTGTGCATACGCCAATAGAGTAAGCACTGACAATATATTGTCATGATCTTTCTGAATTAGTGTTAACTCTTCTACCATAAACTATAATATCATGGTCATAGAGCGTAATAGTTCAAATATAATGGAACTAAGTGAAGAACAAAACATGCAAGGAGGAAGTGGGTGAAATGTACGAAAAAAACTCAGCTAAGTGTTTCAAACATGAATTAAGAAAATGAGTAAATGGTAAGGTATCCGATAGCAATGAACAACACAAGACATAAACTCTTAATGCCAAGTTGCCAACACTCAACAACTCACTGAAGGAGGAATGATTTTCATATAAACAGACCATAGCACTATGATTCCTGTAAAAAAATGAATAAAAAAAGGATAATGAAAAACCTATTTGACTCCTTGCAGCCACAAATTCAAGCATACTGAAATGTCATATCTCCAAGAATAAGAAAAGAAAAAGAACAGATAAAAAGATTTACCATTTGGAGATCACGGCTCCCTGAAGTACTCTCTACCAAATGAGGTCGTGCACGAACGTCATAGATCACAGGCCTCTCGAACCAAGGAATCATAACATGTGTCCCTTCAGGATAGACCTGCATTCAAGAGGCATGCTATATTCATATGTTAATCGCAATAAAATTCCTATTCATTATAGGTCTACCTGTGTGTTTGGGAAGTGATTATTTTAGGTTTAACTTAAGGTTTAAAATTTTTCGAACCAAAAGATTAAAGGACTATTTCTTCAAAATGAGATATAATAAACACAGACTGAGTGTTTATCGGTCTAAATATAAAAACCTCAAAAGTACAACGTTATAGACACTGTACGTGCTTGACAGTAAGATTATTAGTCAACCATAAGCCTGAAACCCTTCATACACTAGAAGTGTTACAGGATCAGGATGCCAAGAAAACCCAAATACAAGAATATCATAAAATCACAGGTTTTCAACAAAAGTTTATGATTTACTTTGGAGAAGCATTATCTTATCTTGTTTGCCAGAGATAAAAAGTCTTCATAGAAGAAGGTCAACTTAAATCTAGGAAAACTTCTGCCCCAGAACCAACATAGCAAAATACTTACATTCATGAACAAAAACCCTAATAGAATCTTAATATAAAGGTTTAGCGAGATCAATCTTGGGTAATGCATTTTCTTTGAATTCAAACGACCCCGGAGGTGGAGGCCATTACAAAAGCCAAAGAAAGACAAGAAAGGGATTCCAAGTTCATTTCCAAAGTTGACAGTTGACACCATATCTGAACTTGGGAGAAAAATACTTTCATTAGAGTACTACAGACATGAACTAAAGATGATGCAAAAAGCATAGAAAGTCATAACTAGTTGCATTACAAAAACCCAATCATTAAAAAGCCAATGACAAAGCAATTATGCAGTAACCTGTTCTTTGACACCAAGAATGCGATTGAACACAATGGCTCGATGACCTCCCTCAACATTGTACAAACTGTTTGCAGCCCCATACACAGCAATCCCACCGATGATGCTAACTTTGAGCAAAGCAGCAATTCCCCCACCAGGAACTTTAGGCACATTCACGTTTTTGAAATTCATCTGCCATCCATTTACACAGCTCCGTTAAGCATCAAAGAGTATACTAAGTAATGCAGATTTAGCCAGCACGAAGAAATTACACAACAATAACATAGCGAAAAGACCAAGGCAGCTAAAAATATTTAAATGGATAAATACCAAACAGTTATTAGGTGAGGAAAACTAGTATGAATCTGCGACCCAAACATTGGGTCCTTCGACTACAAAAAAAGACTTGAAAAACCCTAAACTAGATGCAAATAGAAATGAACATAAAAACGTTGAATTACAAAGAAAACAGAGAGAGCATGGACGTTGGTGAATGAATACGATGCTTATTGCGAACCTTGCGGACAATGGTCGTAGAAGATTGTTTCCGCTGAGTGGCGAGTTCTTGAACTAACTTGTAGGGTTTTAGGACTTAAGACAAGAGAAGAAGACCAATATTTACTACCCGTGTATTGTGGGTATGGTTTCACTTTTTGCGGGTCGGGTACCCGAATTTATACTTTTTTTAACTAATTTTTCTAAGGGTTTTCAATCTATCAAACTAATAACAAAAAATTCAAAAAAAAAGTTTTTTTTTTCAAAAAATATAATGTGTAATTTTTTATTTTTTTATTAGAATGATAAGTTAGTATGTATATACTAAATAATATAATGCAAATGTTATTATTTGGTAGAATGAAAATTACTTGACATATTTAGCTTTAGAGGCCATGTTAAAATAAAGTATTTTGTTTTATCATACGTCCAATATGAGGAAGAGATGTTCATTTCATATCAGTTAATTGTTTTTCTAATAATGATTTTTTTTTAATGTAAATTTTAGTTCGTTGATTTAAAAAAACTTTTTTTAGATGCGTTTAATCCAACTTTTTTTCTTTCAAATATTAAATTTAATAAATTATGTAATTAAATGAAGATAGACAAATCATAATAATAATAATAATAATATAGATGATATAAACGAGATTGCTAGATTAGCCTATGGATTCAAGTATATACAATGGATTGTTATGGGCTGGGACGATCATGCTTTTGGGCTGCGAATGCTAAAATTTGAGTCCAAATTTAATTTAATTTTTCTGTTTTTCCCCTCACTCGATGGCCCACTCCGTTGGGTTAGTGGGCATTTCCTTCATGGCTTTTAAATTCCGCACCCCACAATTTTTTCCTGCACTTCCAAAATTTTCAAAATAACATTTTATTTTTCATACAAGTGATTTCTGGATTGTATATATTCCCAAAAATTTTGGAAACAAATTTTTTAAAATTTGTAGAGTATGTTTGGTTTTACGTATGTAAAATTAATTAGAATTAATTTTCTAATGCAAAATTAGTTTGATTTTCAAAATTAATTAAAAAATAAAAAGTTCATATTAAATAAAAAATAACTAACTTTAAAAATTAATTCACCTGAAATTAATTATTCATCGCCGAACTAAACACACATGAGGCCATAAAAGCTGAGATTTAAAACAGTAGTTCGGAATCAGATATGAGAAAAAAAATCTTTATTATTTTATTATTTCTTTTCATTGATAGGTTCACACTAATATTGCAAACAGTAAAAGTAATAACGACAAGACCAAAAGTGAAACTAATAATAAGAAAAAGAAGATAATTTAATCAATCAATAATTTTTTTCACAAAGATTTCTAGAAAAAGATATTAAAAAAACGCAACATAGGGAAGAGTGCATTAGGCAGATATGGCACATGTGCAAAAGGTACAGGTACGGATGGTCCCATATAGAACCATACGTGTACGGCTGATATGTGATTGGGTATTTCTCTTTTGTTTTAATAATCCTTTTCCGTTCTTATGTTTTGGATTTTTGTGTACGGTTTGTGTACCAAAAGCAAAAGCAAATCACCAAATAATGCAAAGAAAATTTGATCAGAACACCTTTTCCAGCTTCAAAAAAGCTGTGCCTGCTTTTATCTTTCTGATTCTTGAAAAGAAAAAGCGATTCTGAAACCTTTGCCACGTTTTGTGCCACATTCCAAACGCCTAACCATGTGATTTCTTCTTCTGAGTTCATGCACCTCACCACCACTTTCACTTCAATTACTGCAATCATAGAGCTTAATACCCATTAATTAATACTTCTCTTACTTCTCTTTCCAAACGAAACCTATTTTGCAAAAGAAAATTAAAAAAAAAAAAAAACTTTTTAACAAAGTTTTTTATTGATAAAATTTTGATGATGCATGCATGACAACATTTTAATAGATAAAAAAAGTTTAATGTGATTTGAAAAAAAGAAGAAAAAATTTGATGTATATTAAAAAACAAACTTATCAAAAAAAAGTTTATTAAAATATCATAGTCAAGTTCAAAAACCCAATTACTTATCCAAATAAACCTGTTTTTGACAAAAAAATGTCTGGATATGTTGAACTGAATTCCAAATCTTTGTTTTTCTTTTTAAATAATTTTTAAAAATAAAATATTTATATAGAATGAATAATATATTTGTAATTAATTAGTTTTTTTTAAAATAAAAATCTATACTTTTTGAATTGATTGAAAAGTTAGTAATGTTTTTTTAGTAAGTTGAAATTTAATTTGAGTAATATTAGTTTTTTATTTATAGGAATAAATAATATTAATTCTGAAGTGAAAATTGAAATATTAGAGTGATTAATTTAATATATTGCATTTTCTTATTAATTTTTTAAATGCAAAAAAGGTTATAAATTTATATTTCATTATAGATTTCAGTATCGTAATTAAACATTTTCAAATTATCTTTTGTATTTTTATTTATTAAAAATGTATTAACCCCGAGTCAGTTAAAGTGTGGTTAGATTAAATTATTATATTTTGACATTAAATGACAGAACAGTTTCAAAAGGATGATAAAGAAAAGTACTTTATTAGGTTCTCGTATTAAATACTATTTCTCAAAAACTCTGTATTTTTTATTAAACAAGCCACCATAATTAATTATTTTTATTTGTCTAATGCATGAAAGTACATTTGATTGGACATACGTGAAGACATTAAATATTTAAGTTTTTTTTTTTTGTGTGTGTGTCAAAGCAGAATAACCGTTGATTTGAGCATGAATTTTTTTATTTTTTTATTTTATTTTGATCCTAAGATTCTTGATTTAAAGGCACGAAAAAAATTAAGGAAAAAGGAATATTAAAAAAAAGAGTAAAGAAAAAAAAAAAAAACTTAGATGGGACTATAAAAGAGGGAAGTTGTGAATCTTACATCGTTACCATTCAATCTTCTGTTCCTCTTCCGGGCTCAATTTCAATTCCTGAAAATATGGTGGCCGAAAGAGAAAGAGAGGTTAACGGTAACGGCGACGGAGAGAGAACGTTAATATTCACCTACGGAACCCTCAAGAGAGGATTCTCCAACCACCCGCTTCTTCAAGACCTTATCCGCACCGGCGACGCTTCCTTCGTCGGAACCTATCGCAGCGCCGGAAAATACCCTCTTGTGTGCGGGCCATACCGGGTCCCGTTCCTCCTCAACATTCCCGGGTCGGGTCGTTCGGTCCACGGGGAGCTCTACTCTGTCTCCACGCGCGGCCTCGCTCGCATGGACGAACTGGAGGGGACATCACGCGCCCACTACGAGCGTCTCCCGATAAAGGTAGTTCCGGCGAGAGAGGGCGAGGCGGAGGAAGCGGAGGAGGCGGAGGGGGAGACGGTGGCGGAGGTAACGTGCGGGGAGGCGTATTATGCACACAGGAACTACGCGATGGAGATGTGGAAGAAGAACGGGAAACGAGGGTTGAGATGTTATTCGCAGAAAGAGACGATTGGTTATGTGAAGCGCAAGGATCGGCCTCAAAATTTGACCTTTCTCGATCATATTCGCTTTTTCCTGGCCGCAAATTAGAACAAGTTTCATTCCATTCTCTCTTTCTCTTTCTCTATATATCTCTCTCACCCACACACCCTAAAATGAATAATTAGGAAGGGTTTTTTCTCCTTGTGGTGTTATTATGTACCTTCTGGTTGATTAGGTTAATCTTTTGCATGTTTAGATCATGTTCTGTGTATCAAATGCAATTTTCTCTCTTCATCAGTGGTGGGACTATACTACTACTACAACTACTATTACATGTTATGTTATGTTTTTGCATTTTGCAAAGTGGAAAACAAATTGAGAATGCTTGTATTTTCTTTCCCTTTCTTCTTGTGTTTATTTTATGCCAATGGAATGTGTGCTTATACTACGATGAATTGATGATGATGATGATGATTACGAGAATATGCTGGCTACTGATATTACTCAATATAATAGTTGAAGCTTCTGAGAAACAGAGAGGAATGAATATGAATCTACATGGCTGAAATTTTGTGTTTATTGTTGAGTTCTTAGTTATGGCAATTCAGTTCCTATGCTGCAAACTTTCTAATATGGAGTAATTTTAATTTTAACTCTGTTTAAGACTTCTGATTACTAAAGGTTATCTAAAGGAACTGATAATTAACAGTATTATTCTATGCAGAGGAAGAAGATAAACAAGTTTTCTTGAAGTATTGTGATTCTACTTTTTGTGTGATTAATTCAACACCCTTGTTTTACAAGTATGAGATGTTATGGCTGATTCATTTTTCTGTAGAATTTTTGAGTAGGATGAGGTATTTTTTTTCTATAAACTGGTTAAAGTGTGATTCACTGATTTGTTTTGAAAGACGTGGTGTATGGTGTAACCTCTGATTAAATTATAGTTCCTTGCAGAAACAATTTCTCTGAAAATTGTTTTATATTGTCTCTCTGATAAGATAATGAACATATCGCATCGAACACTACAGAAGAAGGATATGATGCAGAATAATTATTATTTTTTACATATTTGCATGTGGTTTTTATGATTTTTTTCTCTCTTGGGTTCTTCATAAAAAAAAAAACTTATTTTTATTTTAGTCCTACTGTTTACTGATTTCAGGAGATTAAATATCAGTTGGGTTAAGAGACATGTATTCATTTTTCCCTGGTTTGGGGTCCCTACTAATTTTTTTTATTCATTTTGGTCATTCAGAAAGCTTTTATTTATTTTTTTATTACTGTCATTTATTGACACATTTTATGCTCTTGTTAAAAACCATATACCTATTGATCTTCAAACTTTTTGAGTTTCTGTTCATTGAGAAAAACTTAAAAAAAGAAAAAGAAATAAAAGTGGAAATCTTCACCAAACAGGAAATATATTGTTTCTATTATGTTAATTATTTTTTGCCTTACAAAAAACAATTGAAAAAACACACCTATGCATTCGGTTGGGTTAAGTAACGTGTACTCATTTTTTTCCCTTGTTTGCGGTCCTTAATGAATTCTTTTTTTCATTTATTTTGGTCTTTCATAATTTTTTTTGTTTTTTATTATTTTCATTTATTGACACATTTTACAGTTATGCCAATAACTTAGTACAATTGATACATATATTTTTTTAAAATTATCTTGTTTGAAGAAAAAAGTTTAATTAATGTATTGTAAATAATGTCATTTAATGGTCATTTAGTGAACAATTCACTTCTTAAAAATGTTAATAAAGGATAAATACCAAAACAAACAAAAAATTTATAGACAACTATAATGAATTTCTTTTAGAGGACAAAAAAAATAATATAAAAATTCATTGAGAACTAAATGAAAAAACTACACGATAGTTCTATTCAAGTATTGACATTCTCATAATGAATAAATGGAATATCAATTACCAAAGTAAAAAACAAAAAAATTATGATCAGAATAAGGGAAAAAAAATTAGTGAAAACGTACACAAAAAATCATAAACTTGAGAGATGAAAATGTTATTTAAGTTTATAAACAAGTGAGTTAGTGAATCTCCTAATCCTGATATTTTAAACATAAACATATATATATATATATATATATATATATATATATATATATATATATATATATATATATTAATTCGGTATCATTGATTTCACCGGAATCTTAACAATGGAATCTTGACGATGTAATCAATAGCTAAAGTGATCCCACTATTTATTGTTTTTTAAAAGCAGTCTCAAATAATTGAGCATGACAACAGCAAGCCACAATTATTGAACAATACTTGAAGATTAACCTTGACGACCAAAACTAAAACTAACAATGATCGATGTTTTTTCCCTTTAGAAAAAAAAAATTGTTGTTGTCTTGTAAGAACAGAATGAATTTCACTTGTAAAACATTATATATTATATATTTATTCCACAACCCTACTTCAAACAAAAATCTAACACGATAAAGGTTAAAGAGTCCTACGCAGCATTTTTTTCAATTGTATCGTAGTTGGTGAGGACAACATAGTGATAAATATAATGGTCCCCAACAAAACCAAAGACAAGAACAATAGGCACCACCTCCAATCAGAAACTTATTTTAATTTGAAGGGTTACATTTTCATGGTTGAGAGTCGTTATCTTTCATATATGAATATTTGGTTGTCGCTTTTGTTTACTAGTATTACACACCATAAAAAAAAAATAAACATTCAACCATTTAAGATCCTTATTTTAGTGATCTTTTTTATTCATATGGGCATGCACTGGTTCAGAATTCTAACCCTGACTAATACCAAGTCCATTTACAAAGTTAATTGATTTAATATACAAATAAAGAAAAGAGTATATTGTTCACTAGTCAACAAACTAAGAGGCATGAAACAAAACTACAACACTGACGTAAAGGTTCGTCATAACAGCTCATTCTAAAAGTACACTTGAAGTAGCTAAATATTACAGTGTGTATGATTCAAGCAGAGTTGCATTGTCAATTATGGAGGTTTCAAATCTCGGTGAAACCGAGAGGGGTGGAAATCAAGATCATGGTTACGCTTAAATATCCTTATTCGTAACTCCGCTGGATGAAATTTAGATTTTGAAGCCTGTTAGATATGTTCTTCCATTAATCTATAGAGATATGTGTAGTTGCAGTGATAAAATAAAGGGAAATTGAATAAATTGCAACAGGGAGAAGGACAAACCTTATTTATCAAGGGATTCAAAATTTTCAATCAATTGGGGTGACCTGCATTATAGCATAAAAATTAAGTTTAGGTTAGGTAGAAATAGACTTGAATAGAATAAGCAAATAAACCCGACATCAGATACAGTACAGTACACGTTCATTTACAAATTTTTATTATGTTCACTTGGGGGCCTCGGTAGAGGTAATGAAAAACCAGAATTAGGCTTTTCGAGGATGTGAACAGCTCATGCAAAAAAAAAGTCATTTCAACGTATTGATGTTTTGAAGGCTTATTTATTAATAAATCATGAATAAGGGCTTTTGTGTTGGTATGTGAGGTAATATAGAAAAACCAGAAGCTTGGGTTTCAAAGTGTTTTGACCCAAGACATAGTGGTATGACAGAATCCAACAGAAGAAGGCTAATGTCTCCTGAATTCTCCAAAAGCTGTTCCCCGTTGAATTGAATACTTGTAACCTTGTTAAAACTACATCAAGTTTATGCTGACATAAAATTGCAGACATTGAATAGAAATAAAAAATGTCCACAAATTGGGCAGCAGGAAATTCTGAGCTTACAGTTATTAAGCTCAACAAATGTCAACTCTAACACTAACTTCCCATTTCAAATGAACTTGTTTATAGCTTCTAAGAAAATTTTTTAAATAAGAAATTAGTGCGACATTATCGCGGTTTGAACAACTGAATGTTCAAGGTAATGCGTGACTGAGCTGGATCACTAAGTCTCATAACCTAAAGCTGAAGCATCCAAAATTATCACACTCCCTAGTACAACTATGTTGAATTTATTACATCCTATGTCAGATTTTAGTTAATTGTGCTTGATCACTTGAATAGCATTACCCAGTTCCACATAGTGACTAAAACCTTTATCGACATCCAAAAGACCGTGTTGACTTTAGAGCCTCTGGTGAATGTTGGGCTTAAGTGAAAATAAAGTTGAAGTGGTTGCGGAGGGAGAACCAATTATACAGATGTCTACAGTAAGGCAGATTTCCACATGAAACAGATTTATGTTCAATTCTTTTTAAAATTCCTCGTGGCAACAGGCCATGTTATGTTTACATTGGAGATATTGTAGCTGGTGAATCCCACCCCCATACAATTGAACCACGGAGAACACAAAGACAGGGAATAGAAAAAACAAATGTAACATTACCATCTGTCTGTTTGGTTGATACCAAGTCCATTGCAGGTAAGAATCATGCCTTTAAATCTGGCAAGATATTCCTGTGCAGCAACAAAGAGAAAAGGCCACATAAGGTGAGTACAACAGTCATCATTCAAGATGATATACCACAAACAAGTTTAAGTAAATGACTACTAACATTAGATGATAGTTTACGTTGCATACCTGTAAACTATATTTTTCAATTTCGCATATCCCCGTTAAATCATAGTCAAAACGCTTGGCAGGATCACTTAATACTGTTATGTAAAAAAGAAAGACAATGGTCAACAAGAAAACTAAGATTATCATGTTGCAGCTGCTAGCTGTTTCCTACACCGTAACCATATGCAGAAGAGACAAAGCTCTAGGTCAAATTTTGTGGCACTAAGAGTAAAATAATCCACAGAGTACCACAAAGAGACCTATTCATTAAGTTTAATTTAATTCCCATTGCAGAATCAATTGAGTTTGCTAGTAATGTTCAAGTAGCCAAGTTGAGAATCCTGTAAATTTCAGCATTCATCTAAACACATTTTGCCAAATAAATTCAAGTGGTTGATAGTTGATTTACACTATATCATATGTATAAAATAGCATTCTCGTTTATCATATGTCAATGGTAAACAGATGGGAAGTACATATAACATATAATATAACTTGGGTTTTCCTCAATTATGTTTCGGGTTTGAATGTTGTCATCAACATGTTAATGAATATGCGATTTCCTTCTTTCTTCTCAACATTTCAATCACCAAGAAGAGTAAATTAAGTTCGCAAGCTTACAAAGTTATGTTGGCATCAGATACAAAAGAGTATAACTAATGAAATGAAGTACTTAAGTAGTATCATAACAAGCGAAACTGAGGGGCAGAAAAGCTTGACAACAAGGTGAAAGTTCATGTCCAAACTAATGAAGGACCACAATCCTTGTATTTACAACCAATTGTCTTTTTACTCTAACCATTTGTATATTGTGATTCGCTTGAAGATAGAAAACTAACTATTCCATTTTTGGGATATGTAATGATAAGGGTGATCGTGGAAGACAGGAGATTAAATCTTGTTAAATAATGTGCTTAGTGCTTACAAGAAAAAACTAAATGTATATCTTTTACCATTGTAAGCTTCATTTATCTCTTGAAATTTTGTAGTAACAGCATTGTCACCTCCGTGCTTGTCAGGATGCCATTTCTGTCAAATGTATTGAATCATGTGTACATAGTAAGGAAACTTGTGTAAAATAATTTTCAGTTTGAAAATTTGAGGAGATAGAATTGTGGGAGCTACTATAAAAAAAGATAGGTTACCAACCAATGCGAGTCTTCGGTAATTTAATTTGATATTTTCATCAGTTGCATCATAATCAACCTCCAGCAATTTGTAATAATCCTAAATGAAGAACACAAAAAAAAAAACATTTCCAGCTCATGAACTAACATATTTGTCACACACAGTGTTGATGAAATTGCCACAGTAAGATAGTTTCAAGAACAGATATGAGAGTGGCAGAGTTTTTAAGTTTCAAGAAAGCAAAGAAAACTAAATCAGCTCTAATACCGTGGTGCATAGTGTGATAGACATATCTCATAAAATGCTCCAAAGCAGTACAACCAAGCAACCAACTAACACATAAACCTACTTCCACAGCACTTCCCATATCAATTTCACCCACAACTTCAATCTGCCAGAAACTTAACTATTAACCAAAATAGTAATCAAACACATACAGTACTCAATTCAGCAATTTTATTCAATATTTTCCTTCCTCTCAACTCCCAACTACATTCTACTCAGATATATGTAATTCCTCTTACCCAGTCTCAAAAGGGTTCCGCCGCCATCAAATTGAAACAATGTAGGAAAGGTGCAAGGAAAAAAAAAAAAAGAAACACATATGAACTCAAATAAAAGTGTCCATTTTCAAATTAAGAGAATCCAGCAACAAATTTGGGTAAAAATTAACTTTAGTCTCAAATATTTTCAAGGAATGAAATACAGCAATAGCATAAACGGAAAGTTGAAAATTGGAGATTAGTGATAATACCTTTGGAGGGTTGGTGTTGTCAGCAGCAGCAGCCATGTGCTACGGAAACGTGGTCGACATGCGCACCTTCTGTTACATAATTCATCGGAATCCAACACAAACCTCGGAGACCAAAACCAGACCAACACCACAATGCTTCAACCAACTACAGACACGCTTGATGTTGAAGAAAAATAACTAGTTTCCGATTGAAAGAAGTGCGATAAAAGAAAGTGAGAATTGGGAATTTGTGTGGTGAAAGAGAAAACAAGAGGACATTCCTATGCCACAATTGCGAAATTAGGATCGCGATTAGGTTTTTCTTTTTTTTCCTTTTCTGTTTTTTTCTTTTTTTTTTGCTTTTTGGGTATGGCGCTTTCTACCGTTATGTGACGCGGTTGTTCATCATGGTAAAATTCGTGGAGGGAATAGAACGAATCTTATTATTCTTTAGGTAAATAATAATGGATTTAAACTGATTATTTTTTAAATACTTCATTTCACAAACTCAGTTTAAATTTATTAAAAAAAATTCATAAAATATTTCAATTATTATCATTAGTAGAAAAAGTTAACATTAAATAGTATTTAATAACTCAAAAGTATTAGGTGAAGTTATTGATGCTGGGGATAATGATTTTTTTTTGTCAACATCCTTATAAGGATTTAATTGACGATTGCAAATTTTTTGTATATATAATTATTTTGATTAATATTGGTCCCACTTAACCTTCTTTATATTGTTGGTAAATGGTATTATTTTAAAAACTTTTGAATTTCGTAAGTATTAAAAGTTTTCTTTTTATCATATTAGATATTTTGTTAAAATAATTATTTAATATCCTTTTAATTTAAATTAATTTTTAAAAATATTTAGCTTTAAAATTATATTTTATATAAAGATAAAATATATTTAATTTTATCTGAGGCAATCTTTAATATTATATTAATTTTTTATAAAAAAAATATTTCGATGTAAATCTTATAATATTAAGATTGAATATTGTTCCAATGTATGTTAAAGTACCATAATTAAGATTGTAATTAAGATTTCATGGTTTGTTTTTTTGAGTTTGAAAATTTTGTTATCAAATATGTTTTTGGTCATTTCAGTAAATCTTGAAATTAGTTAATTTTGGAATTGTGCACCATTTTAGTCTTTTATCTTTCGAAATACTTGAATTTAGTCATTTTAATCAAATATTGTTAAGTTTATTTGACATTTCAAGCGCATTTCATAATAATATTTGACTTAAAATTAAAGATAAAACTTGTCAAACAATATTAACAACTTAATTACAATCTTGAAATGCGTATAAAATATCAAATAAACCTAATAAAATTGATTAAAAAAATTAAATTCACATATTTCAAAAAATAAATGACTAAAATAATACAAAATTTTAAAATAAATTAATTTAAAATTTCACTAAAAAAACATATTTAACCCTCGTTTTATCGAAAGGCGGAAGAAAGACGATGTTGATAATTCTCTTTCATTCCTTAAAGTCTGTGTTTGTATAGCCGAGCGAGGAACAGTGTTGTTTTTATGTTAATGCTTTTCTTTTTCCTTTTCTTTATATATCTTCATTTGTCTATTCCTTCACAAAAAACAATTTTCTTTTATGCTTTGCATTTTTTTTTCTTTTCTTAATATTTTCTTTTATCTCTTTCAATATCATTAGAGAATACGAAATTCACACCATGAAAAATTGTTGCATAAAAAACCAATTGTACCATTTATTACATTTGTTATGTATATTTAAATTGTCCTTCATCCTGATTATAAGAGGTTTCATAACAAAATTTTGAGTTAAGAGCTCATGGAGGTAGATTCGGCTTTGAAATATTGTTTCTATTTTCACGTAACAATATTAATGCTTCAGATCTTATGATGTGTTTAGATAAAGTAATTTAAGAAGATAATTAATTTATTTTGAGAAATTGATTTTTTTTTCAAGGAAAATTATTTGTTTGGAGGAGAAAATTAAAATTGATAAATTTTAAAAATGTATTTCAAATAATTAAAACAGTAAAATTTAAAATTCACTAAAAAAATAGAAATTTTCAAATTGTGAAATTGCTCATTCGTTAATAAAAAAAGTCCACAAGTTCAAGGTTGAAACGTGTGATTCAATCAAGTTAGATCAAAAGTAAAATTGGGCCAGGTAGGTAGGGTCGAAGGTCAAGATAAGCTAAACCAAAGTTTGAATTAGGCTAGACCAAATATCGATGAGTTGGATCAGGCTGAAGATTGAGTCGGATCGAGAAATTAGTGATAATACTCAAAGGAAAATCCAAATTCAAATCCATTTGAAAATATAAAGAAAGCATTTGAGATATTGAAGGATCCAAATTGTCTAAAAATTGTCATCACGATGACACGTTAATGACAGAATAAGAGACAAAAGCTTCACAAATATTTTAATAATATTTTCTTTTAAATTTTCTATATATGTATTTCTATGTATCATGTCATGTTAAAATATGGGTTGTTTTTTATTATATTACTGTAATTCTTTTATAAAATTATCAAAATAAAATAAAAATTAAAAATTGGATAAGTCATGCTTATATGATATGTTGTGAAAAATTATGCATGTATAGCATGATGTTAGGATAAAGTATATTGATCTTATAAATTGTTTACATAAACAAATAAGTGATGCGGATCGAACATAATAATAATGATTATGTTTAATTATTATTATTATTATTATTTAATTTGAACTAAAATTACGTCCGAATAACACAAATTTATATCAAATTACATTAAAAGTTATGTTGATAAAAAAATGTTAAAAATTATATTGTCTTAACATGATTTCCCATCAAATTAAAAAAAAAAATACATATTTAACTAAAGTTGTGTTTTGCGACAAGTCTTTTTTTTTCTCACACATAAATTATGGAAGGTTGGGATGATTTTACTTTTACAAATTTGAAATGGTCCTATACTATTTTTTCTTTTTTAAAAGAACAATACTCTCTTAAACTATTTTTCATAAGGTATTGCTAGCAAAACTAATTAACAAATTTTCCCACATAAATATAAAAGGACAAGTTAAATTATTTTTCCATATAACTCATAGTTTTAAAGAGAATAATTATAATTTTTAATATTTTTATTTAAAACTCTTTCTCGTGTATAATTTCTCTACTCATCAGTTTGGTTATTTGATTTGATGATAAAATAAATGTGTTTTCGGTGCAGTTATAGTTGTTGGTTGAGACCCACGTGATTTGTTCCATTAATGAAAGGACCTTATTTTGTTCTTTTGCATAGAGACAGGGAAGAGGTAAAGGGAAGACTAGAAATAGGGATGGCAAAAATATTCCTGTTTACAGATATTTGTGGATAAAATCTACGACGCATAGTTACTATATGTAGGTATTTATTATCCACGTGTAGCGGGTAGCGAGTACTTTAATATCCGCTTATAAACGAGTCGGGTACGGGTATCATACTACTCGTATCCACAGGTACCCGTTATCCGCAAAAAAATTAAAATTAAAATTTAATTTATATTTTATTAAATTTAATTTAATTAAAATTAAAATTAACAGTATATTTTATTATGTTAAATTTAATTATAATTATAATTATAATTTAATTTAATTTATATTTTATTTTTATAATTTTATATTAAAAAATTTATAAAATATACTTTTTTTTAAATATTTGCGGGTATCGGATATCCAAGGGTACCTGCAGATTTTAAAAATATTCGCGAATATTTTTTAAGCTGATACCCGGCAGATAAATAAACGGGTAGCGGGTAGATTTTTTTATGGCAGGTCGTGTTGCAGGTAGACACTATCTATGTCCGACCCGACCCGTTGTCATCCCTAACTAAAACCCACTCTTTTCTAAAAAGTGCAATTGGTGGAGGAATGGGTGATGCTTGGGCTTACTCGTGATATTAAAAAAATAAATCTATTATTTATTAGATATATGTGAAGAAATATTTAAGAATTCTTGTATATTTATAAATATTTATAGATATATGTAAATATTTTTATATTATTTTTTTTAATTTTAAATAAGATTGTTTAAGAATAACTATGGTTAATCAATATTTATAGACATCACTTTGTAAAATAAAATTCTATCACTTTCTCTTTATCTTACACATTATTTTCTCTGTCACAATCATTACAAATTATCACATATCACCTAAGTCAAATGTGTACACTCTTCATAAACCATTTTAAATCAATCTTTTTCTTCTTCTCACTATTCATTCTATTTTTTCATTTTAGCATAAATGATCACAAGTTCTTGATGATCACGTGAATCAAATACACACAATTCTCACACATCATAAAATTATGTTCATATATCACCTTAGTTAAATTAACAATAAATTTTCATAAATGCTAATGCTCCCTATGTTTCTATGTATTTATTGTAGATGGAAAGGTGATGATGATGTACTCTATTTGTACTAATTCATTTGAAAAGAAGAATCAACATGGATTTACGACAAAAAAACGTGTACTCTTCCATCACCATGAGAAGAACTTTAACAAACATGGATATTCCTAATTATATATATATATATATATATATATATATATATATATATATATATATATATATATATATATATCCCTTAATAAGAAAAAAATAAAAAGTATTATATTATGTTATACTAATGTTATATAATTAACAAAGTTAAAAATAATACAAGTAAATTTGTAAAATAATAATTTAAATTTAACTAAAATAATTTATAATAATAATTCTTTTTATTATATCAATAAGATCATAAATAAAATTGATATAAATTTCGTCCTCCTTACTCTTCCATTTCCATTATCTTTTCTTTTAAGTATAACTTATATATTATAAGTTTCTAAACTTAAATTAATTTTATAAAATCAACATGGAAAATTTGTATTTATTATATACTTATATATTATTATTTAGAAAAAAAAATGATATTTTAATAATTAAATTTTGATAATTTTTTTATAATTTAAAATGATATTTTTTAAATATTTTTTTATTTTTTTATATTTCAAAACTTAAAAATTAACACTTTAAAAAATATTGTGCTATTATATGCAACAAAGTTTTCTTGTCCAAATCGAAAGACCTCCAACAAAGATAAGGATGGGATTTACTCACCAGACAATTACTTATGCCGAACAGAAAGCAGAAAAGCAGCAGAAAAGTAACTGTGTTGAGCTGTTTTTTTGTTTTTTAATTGACAATATATTTTAATTATTAAATTTGGACAATTTTTTTTATAATTTTATGATTTTATGTGATATTTTTTTAAGTGGTTTTTATTTTTTTATTTTTAAGTTTTAAAAACATGCGAGAAAATAGTAAAAATTTATTACTAAATAATTTTCTTTTTCTTTTTTTCATCTAAGTCTCTGTGGCAGCTATTCCCTTTTGTGTTATAAAGAAGAGGGCAAGACAGCACCCTCAGAAGAAGTTAGAACAGCATTTGTTTCATTTAATTACGAGATTGTGTTTTAATCTACAATGTCAAGAATCCCGCAGGTTGTAACATGCAAAGGTATCATCTTCAACCTTGTTCCATCTTTCTTGTGAGTGACCTTGCTAATTATGCAAAGCTCGTAATCTCTATCTCTCTGGATTATGAATGTACAAAATTTGGTTTTCGGATTGTAGCTGCAATATGCTGGGGATTAGGTCAACCTGTTACAGTAGAAGAGATACAGGTTGATCCACCAAAAGCAACAGAAGTTCGAGTTAAGATGCTCTGTTCCAGTTTATGCCACACAGACATAACAAGCCTTCAAGGATTCCCACATGTCAGAGTCTCTTCAATCCCATGTTTGAGTCTGATTTTGTTTTTTTTTTTTCTTTAAAACAATTATGAACAGTATAGTTTTATTTTCTTCATCTTTCTTCCACTGACAAATTGATCGCAGATGAAATTTCCTCGAGCACTTGGGCACGAAGGAGTTGGGTAAGCTCGACAAACACCACACTGTGTAACATGTTATGTTCATGTTCACGATTTCATGCTCATTTTTCTTGGGTTGTATCTTCTGTCGATTACGTGTTTGTTTTAATTTCTCAGTGTTGTGGAGAGTGTTGGTGACCAAGTGACAACCCTTAAAGAGGGCGATGTGGTGATCCCTACATACATAGGCGAGTGTGAAACATGTGAGAATTGTGTTTCCGGAAAAACCAATCTATGTCTGACAAACCCTGTGAGATTAACTGGTTTACTACCAGATGAGACTTCAAGAATGTCCATCAGAGGACAGAGGCTGTACCATGTTCTAAGTTGTGCTACATGGTCAGAATACATGGTTAGTGATGTCAATTACGTTCTCAAAGTTGATCCAACCATTGATCCAACCCATGCCAGTTTCATCTCGTGTGGGTTTTCAACTGGGTATGGAGCTGCTTGGAAAGAAGCCAAGGTTGAAAGTGGGTCCAGTGTAGCTGTTTTGGGTCTTGGTGCTGTTGGTTTAGGGGTATAAAAATCTGCATAAAGTTTTGTGTTGGATTTTGAGTTTTTTATCTGATTTAGTTTGAAGCTTGAATTGTGATTAAGTGAAAGTGACATGGTGTTGCAGGCTATAAGCGGAGCCAAAGCTATGGGAGCAGCTAAGATAATTGGAATTGACAAAAACGAGAAGAAGAGGGAAAAAGGAGAGGCTTTTGGAATGAACCACTTCATAAATCCAAGTGATTCTGCTAAATCTGTTTCAGAATTGGTAAAGGAAGCAACTGGTGGAATGGGTGTGGATTATTCCTTTGAGTGCACCGGAATTCCTCCTATGCTTACCGAATCATTGGAAGCCACAAAAATGGTTATTTTCATCAAATATCTTTTCATAATCGTGATCCGGAAGAAATTAAATATGAATCTAAGTTTTCCTTTGTTTGTTAAACATGATAAAATTAAATACTTTATAAAAGCAAATACCCAAGTTTATTATTTTAAAATGTGAATTTTAAATTTAATTTATCTTTTTAAAATCAAAGTGAAATTTGCATGCAGTAAATTGTTCTTAAGGATGTCAACCTTATAAGTTAAGTCTCATTTATTGTTATTGTGACTCTTGTATGAATTTCCTTGAAAAACCATGATGATTGTACACGTACTATTGTTATATTCTTTTAGTTTTTTGTATTTAGTGTTTAAAGTTATTTGTTCCGTACATGCAGGGAACGGGTAAAACAGTAGTAGTTGGAATACCAGCAGAACCTACTGTCCCATTGGGTCTCATAGCCATTCTTTTGGGTAGAACTTTGAAAGGTTCAGTTTTTGGGGGCTTAAAAGTTAGGTCTGATCTCTCCATAGTAGTTGACAAAAGCCAGAAAAAGGTAATTAATTAATTAATTAAAGTAGATTATTTTTCTAAATCATTTCTTGCATGTTTTATTATGGTAGTGATAAATTTGGTAATTTACAGGAATTCCCTCTTGAAGAACTATGGAGCCATGAGGTCCCATTAGAAGATATTAAGAATGCATTCGTGATATTGAAGGAGCCCAGTTGTCTGAAAATTGTCATCAAGATGTCACATTTATGACAGATAAGAGACAAAAAGCTTCAGCAGAATGCAGAGATTCACATGTATTTCTGACATTTCTTTCCAAGGATAATATTAACACGGGCTTGAGGCACAAATATCTATGTAACAAATAAAAGACAGTGGTGTGAATACCACTGTTTAAACATTTTAATAATATTTTCTTTTACCTTTTCTATATATTTCTATGTATCATGTTAAAATATGGGTTTTTCATTATGTTAATATATTATAAAATTATCAAAATAAACAAATTTTAAAAATTGGATAAGTCATACTTATAATATGATGTGAAAAAATATGCATGTATAGCATGATGTTCGGATAAAGTTGTATTGATCTAAAAAGGAGAGAAGTGACGCGGATCAAACACAATAATGATTATGCTTATTATTATTATTTAATTTGAACTAAGATTATGAGCGAGTAACATAATTTCAGATCCAATCACATTAAAAGTTATGCTGATAAAAAAATATTAAAAATTATATTGTCTTAACATGACTTCCCATCAAAATATATATATATATATATATATATATATATATAT
>Ga0214544_1000179_pt1 | contig 98511 bp, 47 predicted proteins | sample CNSS3metaG_FD_160074 | JGI IMG/M metagenome (GOLD analysis project Ga0214544, IMG submission 160074) | Root nodule microbial communities from cowpea collected in UCLA plant growth center, Los Angeles, California, USA - CNSS3 | ecosystem: Host-associated > Plants > Roots > Nodule | place: USA...
GTTTGGTGTTTTATTTTTTTTTTTTTTTTTTTTTTTTTTTTTTTTTTTTTTTTTTTTTTTTTTTTTGTTGTTTTTTTTTTTTGGTTTTTTTTTTTTTTTTTTTTTAGTGTAGAAAGTACCTTACTATTTTTTATCATAATAACAGGTCATTGTTAGTTACAACTTAACCTAAATCATTGCTGTAGTCTCTTGGTGTCAATAATTTGACATCTATGTATCTATTTGTGACAATAGTTAAACAGGTTTTGACATTTTTTTTTTCAAATCGTGTTTTTCATGCATGCACTAAAGCATATTAAGGTTGATCCATTTTATTTGAGATCATTTGAAAGGTACGATTGTTTTTACAAGCAACAAATTTTTACACACTTTTTATATCCATTATTTTACCATTCAATCTTTAACATTTTTTAATGACCAAATCATTTTTAAAAGTGGATTGTCAACCAATGCAAATGGTATAAAAAATAAATTTTAATTAATAAAAATGTCAATTTTAATTAAAATATTAGTATAATATTTATATAAAAATTAAATTTGACCTCAATTCAGAAATGATAAAATTGCTTTATTTTAACAAAAATAATGAATTAGGGGATTAAATTGAAAAAAAAAATTAACACAATCACAAATTGACACATAGTTTACATGTAGATATTTTTTAAATTAAAAAAATAAATAATTAAAATTATTTAAAAAAATAAAAAATAAGAAGAAAAAAAATGAATTGACAGATAACAAATACCAAATTAAACAAAAAAAATAGGGATTAAAAGAATATTTAAACTTTATTTTTTCTATATATTTATTATTTATTTACCGTATATTTTAGAAGATAAATTTTAAGAAAAATAATATACTGGATATGATTATTGGAATTGAAATATCTTCAAAGTTGATTGAAAACTTATCTTTTACTTTTATTTTTGTGACGTTTTGTCCTTTTAGGTTACGGTGGTTACATTTAATGAAAACTTTTGTGTAATACAATGAGTTCTTTTATACATATTGTGGTAGTGTTAATTTGCTTAGTAAAATATCATCTTCATTACAATGAATTGTTTCTACATGTTAGTTTGTTTTTCTCACACAATAAATATTTATTGTTTGCGTTTTATCTATATAAAATATACTTTTATTTGTAACTATGGAAAAGAAAGAATTAGTTAGATGATGGCTAAGTCTAATTCTGATGTTTAATCAATAAAGATGTTAATTAGTGTTTCATTGTCTAAACTCTAAACTAATAAATTTAAATCACAAGTTCTATAAAGGTGTGTGTTTATGAAAATTAATTGCAAAATAATTTAAACTAATGAGGTTTTTAAGTTATACCGAAATGGTTAAATTTTATTAGGTTAATTAATTGAATTGAAAGTTTTTGTTAAGATTGATTTATTAGCCATTTGAAAGTATGAAAGGAGACAAAATGATATTATTTGATTATAATTTTATGTATATAATTATTACTTTTTATAACTTCTCGTCTTAAAAATTACGACAGATTACGATTTTACGATTTTATTTAATCACGTCGTGCGTTTTGAATTCTGAGCTTTGAAAGTAACGAACCACCATATCGTTTAATTAAACAAGTTTATATTGATTAAAAATGTTGACGTTTGTATAATTTTCTCAAAGTTAAAACTTGAAAACATAAGAGATAATTAGTTGTTTTCTGTATAATTTTAAACTTTCGTCGAGTTTTTGTTTTATCGGGAATAATCCAAGTGTGAGTCAAAGTCTCACATTAGATAAAAAAAGATAAAGTTAAACACTAGATAAAAATAAAGACCATAACAATATTGTCTTAAGATTTTGAAATTAAAATAATATCTAAGATCTTATATGTATAAAACTAATATTCTATAACCATATAGAACCACAATCTCTCGATAACCATATTTATAAACCATAACCCATATGATAAAATATATATAACCGATCATGTTTGTTGACCAAATATATTTAAAAATTACTTTTAAATTGGGTTTCAGAATTAGTGGTATGAATAATGGGTTGCGTGTTAAGAAATGGGTTTTATGCGTACGTAAGAAGAGATGATAAGATTAAAATTGTAATATTATTTGATTGCGAGGGTTAAATTAAAAAAAAAATGAAAGTGATTTGATGGGAAAAGAAAAGTCAGAATAGTGAACGAAGGTGAGAAAGGGAAACAAATACATTTGTACTAAAAAACAAAGAGAAGAAAGTTGAAAAGGAAAGATTGTATTTTAATACATTAATAATCATTAGACGATTTCTAGTTTCAGAGGTATTCATTAAAAAAATATTAATGGGTTTTTGCTTAGCATAAGCACGTAGAAATTAGTGTTTGGCACGTAACCACTTAGCACTCTGTTTCTATCATTCTTTTGCTTTTCTCTCACTCCAATCACAGCCTGTGTCCAGGGTTACATCTTTCTTCTCATTCCCATGTTTATTTAAAATCACAATTTAATCTTTCTATTTTCTTTAATATGATAAAATATTCTATTAAATATTTTATCTGAATATAAATTTAAATATTCGCTCCTGTGTTGTAATAGTTCTGAATATATGCCTTATTATCCAAGGGTTATACACAGCTGTTTTAAACATTAATTGCACTAGCATAGAGTTTATAAATAAAATGAAAGATGCGAAAAATCAAACTGAATCATTCGTTACAAACTTTATTTGTTTTATTGGAATATAATACAGAAGCTTTATTCGAATACAGTGATGAATTGACTTTTCAATTAAGATATTGAGTGAGTAAACTATTATTTTTGTGTCTACCAAGAAAGAATGGTTTATTTGTTTAGTAAATGACAGAAAAGCATATTGTTCTATAAATTATTTCGATATACTGAAGTTTGTTTAATCACGCTGTACGTTAGAATACAACCATGTCTATGGTATTTGATTCAATTATATATAAGTGCCTTTTTAAAAAAAAAAAGGGAAATATACAATATTTTAGTTTTATTTTAATTTAGACAGCTATTTTTTGTTTGATGCTGGTCTGTTATTGGCTGTTACTAATCAGGAACAAGTAAAGTTATAAATATCTTTTTCAGAACTTTAAAATAGTTAGTAATTAATTGTAAATGTCATAATATATCAATTTTAAGATTTTATCAAAGAAGCAATCAATGCGTGCAATGAACTTTAATTTTTTTTTATCATGTAATATTTACTCTATTTCGTGGAGTTTAACATAAATACTGTATAATGTTTAACTGGTCATAAAAAGAGATAAAAAAAAGAGTTTTGAGATAAATTAAAACATTAAATATGTTCAAATTGATAAATTAAAACATAAAATATGTTGAATTTGATAAAAATGGTGGGCTGAGAATGGGTTGTGAGAGGTTATAGTGTTGGATGGCACCATCTTCAACAGTTGATTGCTCAAAAGTCAACCATTCTAATCTGCTTTGTCGTTCAAGTTATTCCCTAAACGACAGAGATAGCAGCAATACAACAATAATGATCAATGTATTTTTATTACAACCTCTGTACAAACATGTGTTTTTCTAAACTTGTTTCAAAAACGTTTTATTTTTTAATAAACTGCGAGACATATAAAATTGGGTTGTAAATTGGGCATAGTGAGTAGTAGCAAAAGTAAAGTTTTAGAAATTTTTGTTTAAAATAATGTAAAAAGTAGCAAAGAGGAAGGATATTAGAAAAAAAAAAAGTGGATTCTGATTGATGATGGATTTGGTTTTGGTTTGGGCCTTCTCTGCAACTTTAGCTTTGGCATGGCTTCGGAACTTTGAAATTGAGTGTTGTTGTGGCGTCATGCATAGTTGTGCTATCTATAACTCACCGCAGCTTCTCCTATTAGAATATTGAAGGTTAAGAAGTGAATTTTTAAATTTAATTTAATTTTACATATGAAATTTTCATTCGGTTATATGTTATAAATTGGTACGAAACTTTGAAAATGTTGGAGTGATAGCAGTAGTTTTTGAAATGATGTTATTGATTAGGTTAGAAGCAATGTTGGTTGTGAGAGGAGAGAAGTGAAGGATGATATTATGTATGATTATTAATTTGAAACTAAAAAATATTGTTGGGTAAGTTTTAGAATAGATTGTTTGGATTGGGTTGAATGGAGAGAGAGAGAGAGAGAGAGAGAAGAATGATTAAGGGGAGAAGGGACCCACGAAATGAGAAAGAAAGTGGTGTATCTGCTGGCATGACAGACTGGTTTCAAGCATCAAACAGCATAACATAATCACTTTCTCTTCACACCCACCCATCCATCTTCCTCTTTTTCTTCCCTCAACCGTTCAACAATAACCACAATAACAACAACCACCCTTCAATCCTCCATGGCTCAAGAACCCCAAAACCCACCTCCTCCTCAGGAAGTGCCCCCTCTTGTCGACCCTGTCCCTGTTGACAACCCACCCACCACCGAACCTCAGCCTGAACCTCAACCTGAACCTGAAGTCAAACCGCCCACCACCGAAGCTCAACCTGAAACTGAAACCCTGGAGAAGGCCCAGACCGCTGTTGAAGACAAGATTTCCGAATCGGTTTCGTTCAAGGAGGAGACCAACGTCGTCGGCGACCTCCCCGAGGCGCAGAAGAAAGCCCTTGATGAACTCAAGAAGCTTGTTCAAGAAGCGCTCAACAAGCATGAACTAACCGCGCCCAAGCCAGAACCAGAGAAGAAGAAGCCAGACATCGTCAAGGAGCCCGCAGAAGAAGCGGAGAAGAAGGAAGTTGAAGTGATCGAAGAGAAGAAGGAAGTTGAAGTGACCGAAGAGAAGAAGGATGTTGAAGTGACCGAAGAGAAGAAGGAAGTAGAAGTGACAGAAGAGAAGAAGGAAGTTGAATTGACAGAAGAGAAGAAGGATGTTGAAGTTAAGGAAGAGAAAAAGGAGGTTGAAGTGACAGAAGAGAAGAAGGATGTTGAAGTTAAGGAAGAGAAGAAGGAAATCGAAGTAACAGAAGAGAAGAAGGAAGTAGAAGTGACAGAAGAGAAGAAGGAAGTAGAAGTGAAGGAAGAGAAGAAAGATGTAGAAGTGACGGAAGAGAAGAAGGAAGTAGAAGTGAGGGAAGAGAAGAAGGAAGTGGAAGTGACAGAAGAGAAGAAGGAAGTGGAAGTGACAGAAGAGAAGAAGGAAGTGGAAGTAACAGAAGAGAAGAAGGAAGAAGAGGTGACAGAAGAGAAGGAGGTGGTTGTTCCGGAGGAAGTTGAGATATGGGGAATTCCGCTGCTGGCGGACGAGAGGAGCGATGTGATTCTGCTAAAGTTTCTGAGAGCGAGGGATTTCAAGGTAAAGGATGCCTTCACCATGCTCAAGAACACCGTGCGTTGGAGGAAGGAATTCGGAATCGACGCTCTGGTCCTCGAAGATTTCGGAACTGATTGGGACAAGGTGGTGTTCACCGAGGGACACGACAAACAAGGGCACCCCGTCTGCTACAACGTCTTCGGCGAGTTCGAGAATAAGGATTTGTACAACAAGACCTTTTCGGACGAGGAGAAGCGCAACAAGTTCATCAGGTGGAGGATTCAGGTGCTGGAGAAGAGCGTGAGAAGCCTCGACTTCTCTCCCACCGCCATCTCCACCATTGTGCAGGTCAACGACCTCAAGAACTCTCCGGGACTCGGCAAGAGTAACCTCAGGCAGGCCACCAATCAGGCCCTTCAATTGCTTCAGGATAACTACCCTGAGTTTGTGGCCAAGCAGGTACCCACCCCTTTCAACTCCTCCACTTTTTAACAATCATTTCAATTTTCACTCCATCATATTCAATTGTGTTTTGTTTGTGCAGATATTTATCAATGTTCCCTGGTGGTACCTTGCCTTTTCTAGGATGATCAGTCCCTTCTTCACACAGAGGACCAAGAGCAAATTTGTGTTTGCTGGGCCATCCAAGTCTGCGGAAACCCTTTTCAAGTAAATCATTTCTGTCTCTTTCTCTTTCTTTATATGCCTTCCCCATCCATGAATTATTAGGTCTTATTGAGATGATTGATGAACAGATATATTGCTCCCGAGCTGGTGCCCATTCAATACGGTGGATTGAGCAGAGAGGGTGAACAGGAATTCACCACTGCTGATCCTGTTACGGAGGTCACAATCAAACCAGCAACCAAACATGCTGTCGAATTCCCAGTTTCTGAGGTGACCATTCATTTTTTTTTTACCTTTCTTCAATAGGAAAAGAATAGGGTATTGATAAAAAAATGTTCCTGAACCTGCAGAAAAGCCACCTGGTTTGGGAAATCCGAGTGGTGGGTTGGGATGTGAGCTACCAAGCTGAATTTGTGCCCAGCGCTGAGGATGGATACACTGTCATTGTGCAGAAGAACAGGAAAATTGCTCCCGCAGATGAGTCCGTGATCAGTAACGGTTTCAAAATCGGTGAAGCTGGCAAGGTAGTACTCACCATAGACAACCAAACATCCAAGAAGAAGAAACTCCTCTACAGGTCAAAGACCAAACCCATCGCAGAGTGACATCAAGGAACAGTCTCTAAATACAATTCGTGTTCATGTTCATGTTCGTGAGGATGTCGAGGTGAACAACAATAATAAGGGTGTTACTGTTACATATATATATATATATATATATATATTCATCATCGTTACAACTGTGCAACTTAATTCGGGGGTGGGCGGGGACTTCATTCTTTCATACCGGGTTATTTTGGGTTACTTTGTTCATTTGCTTCATAAATTATTTTTGTTTCAAGTCTGGGATTTTGGGCAATCTCATTGACACTGCCTAGTCTCTCACTGTAATTTGGTGTTTTGTTTATTTGTTTCTGGAATTGGATAAAACCTTTGCTGCTTGGAAATTTTTGAAATGGAATGCATCAACTGAGCCAAGCAAGTGAAGGAGGGAACAACATTGTGGGGTTCATCATTTGTACATCAAAATTTGTCACTCCTGTTTGCATTGTGATACTCTTTATGGCTGTAAAGTTTGTTTAAATGTGATCATCATGTATTCCTTAATCCCGTATATAATTAAAAATTTACTTTATTGTTTCTGTTTTTTCTTTCATTTCTACTTCAAAGTTTATTCTGTAGTCTATTTACTCCTTCCCAGCTTTGTCTGTTTTGTGCATGGATGAATTAAAGTTGTAAGAGTTATTTTTATATTTGATGTATGGAAAATTGTTACCAAGTATTGGAATTCATAAAACTACTTTTCAAACTCTTATACGATAAAGTCTTATTATTCTTTTTAGACCATTTTGTCAGGTTTTACAGAGGGGGTTTCACTAGGGAGAACAAACACCAATGAGACTTGAGCCTAACCACATAAGATATTGACACCACTCTCAACCCAAAACCTTAAGGCAATGGGTTTATGGGTCTTTATTCTTATATAGTGCTCTACTTTCTCATTTCTAGCCAATGTGGGACTTAGAATCACACTTGGATTCCTAACAATCTCCCCCTCAACCCCTTCTCGTACTTTCGATACAGGGACATGCACTCGTCTGAACCGATTTTAACCATCGGCTCTGATACCACTTGTCAGGTACCACTTGTCAGGTTTTACAGAGGGGGTTTCACTAGGGAGAACAAACACCAATGAGACTTGAGCCTAACCACATAAGATATTGACACCACTCTCAACCCAAAACCTTAAGGCAATGGGTTTATGGGTCTTTATTCTTATATAGTGCTCTACTTTCTCATTTCTAGCCAATGTGGGACTTAGAATCACACTTGGATTCCTAACACATTTCGATGGTGCACCACTTCCTCATCTTGTTTATTGGTAAGATTAAAATTAGTCTGGATTGTGACGGCAAAAGTAGTGTCTCCTCTTCAATTCTTCTTCAACGCCAGGGTGGCCCCTCAACTGAGACAACCACCAACCTCTCCAATTTGAAGAATTGAAGACAATTTGTTTTGTTTTTTGAGAAATAGGAAAGTATTTTATTAATTTTATTAAGAATCAGTTTTCTTATAGATACATAAAAAAGTTTTTCTTCACTGTTTTCTCATGCCCCAGTGCATCAATCTTAGATGTTAATATATTTCGCAATTTGCATTGCAATGCGGGAAAATCGAGCACGAGATGATGTGAACAAGGCCAGTTCTTCGTAATCATAATGTCTGTCTCGATGTTGATGAATGGGCTGGAGAGAGGAAACCCGAAAAAGGGAAGAGTGATGTCTTCAGTAAAATTGGGTCTTTTCTTTCTGCACCCTCTATGATTACTAACCGCACCCATTAAGAACAAGTAATGGATGCAGAAGAAAAGGGCTTGTAATAATGAACATTGGTTTCGATGTAAGTCTAATATGATATTAATATGGGCCTCTCTCAAATTAGAATCCACAAAGCTGATTCAATTATAATTAATAAAAGTGGCGAAAAAAAAAATTGTGAAGTCTTAGACAGAAGCTCAAAATCAGTAGAACTAAAAGGAAAGGGTATTCACTGACAAGACAAATAATCACATATTTATAGAGGAGTTAATCAGAAAATGAAAATACATTAAAATAATGAAAAAATGAATAAAGTTGATCATTATACATAATATTGGAATAAAGTGTGCGTGGCTTATGCAAAACAGTGAAGCATTTGAATGGAGCAGTGTTATTTTACTTCTGTAGCAGTTGGAGGGATTGAATTATAAGGATTTTAAAATATAAAGAGAGATTTATCATGTACAAAAAGAAAAAAACTGGAATCAATTAAAGCAAAACAAAGAATGGATGATGGTAACAGCTGGAAGCAAACACAATGATTCCAGCCATGTGTTGGTAATACACACTCAATCCATCATTGAAGCAAAAGAAGAAAGAACAAAATGTCACCCACCCCAGATAGATACACATTCTACCAAAACTTTGAAAGCTCAACCAACCCATTCCTTTCTTTTCAATTTAATAACTTTCCCATTCTCTATATAACTTTAACGATAAATCACATGTTGGTATAACAACCACTTACAATAAATAGAAGTTTTATGACCACATTTTTCTTCAAAAGAAAATATCCAATAATAGTTAATCTTAAAAAATTACAGTTCATTATTTCGTTAAAGTTGAAAATTTTCAGCCGTATAATCATTTGAAAAGAAAAAGGTAAAAAGTAGAGGTGAAAGAACTGTTTTAGAATTATATTCCTGATTCGGACGTGTTTGCTTTTACGTTTCAAAATTTCAAGTTTGGAAACTGTTAACCTTAATTTGTTTCCTTACAAAGTTGTCCATTAATTACATTATAAAAAAATAATTTTTATATGAAATGTTTAGGTTATAATCTTATTGGTGTTGCTAGAAACAAAAGTAGCTGGATACATGTTAGGTGAAAGCAGTGAAAAAGGAAGAAAGTGTTGCAGAAGGTAATGATTGATTTGAAAGTATAAATGATGGTATCAATTATTACTACTCTAGACAACCTTAGCACACGAGTGATTCATTAACTTACATTACATCAATGTTAACATCCAAACCTACGAACCTTTCATACCAACAAAGAAAAGAAAACAAAAATTATAAATAAATTACTGGTTAAATGGTTTGGTCGAATAAAAAGGGAGTAAATTTAATGAATAGATGAAGTAGAAGAACATTAATTATATTCACTTTCTTTTTATTTCAATCAACCAAATTAAATTTATCCGCTCCGAGCCCTTGTGAATGTGTTTACTTGTTAAAAAAGAAAATACTGATAAACTAATTAAAAAGTCAAAACTTTAATCAAACCATTCATTAAAAATTGTTAAATTAACGTATAAGCAAATAATAATTAATTGTTAAACTAACTTACTGTTTAAATAACGATAATTTTTAATTGGTTAAAATTCAATAATTTAGGCAAACAAACTTATAAACGAGTGAAATGTTATCAGAATTGAAATAATCAGTAATGATGAAATCTAGTTCAAAGTGTATGCATGCAAGAAACTATGTTGAGACTTGAAAATAATTACTCTCTACCTGTCAACGTATGCATACCCTTAGTTCAAACACAAAAAGTAGTTATCTAAACTAAAATCAACAAAACCAATGAAATTGCAGCATATAGATAACTTGTCAAAAATATCATTGAAATAGGGGCCAACTTCTTTTGGACCTTTTACCTAACTTGGAATTGAGAGTGAGAGTCATATAGAGAGATACTTGTATTATTGATGTGTATTATTCATAAAGTTTATTGTTAACTACCTTAATCTGAAGTATACTCAACATTCAAACAAAGGTTTCATGTACTAAATTTTATCAAACTAATGTAAGGGTTAAACAACAACTCCAAATTCACCTAGGATGATGACAGACAAACCAAAAACCCCTAAATCATGTAACCTCGGCTTTCTTTAAGAATCCCAAGTTAAAAGAATTAAACTTTTCTCATTTTTCATTAGCTATGAGTTTAAACACAACATAAACACGTAAACATCAATCACGGAAACTTTCAAATAAAAAAAGCACCAATTCAGTAATCATAAGAATCTACACATGGATCTATTCCCCCCCATTGTCATGCATGATAGAGGCATAAAGAACAAAAACACAGCCTGTGCTACTAGAGGGGGCCTAGACGGAAGATAAATTAGCTACTTTTGGAATTTAACCATATATACTTGTTCAACATTTGATTGGTCACTTCTTTCCAAATTCCAAGCAACTGCCAAACTCGCAATACTAGCAAACCACAATAATTTCTTCCAGACTTGCACTAAAAACAATTACTTTATTAAAGCTTCTTTCCACTCAGAACCTCTTTTATATATTCCACCCTCTCCCTACCTAATAAGGTTTCATAATGCATCTCAAAAAACCAGAAGTCATGAATATTCTTATTCTCTACATGACCAAAATCTGGAGAATTCACAAAACAGCACACAAGACTTGCATGTCATTCTTCAAACCAATTATCATGGATAGAATCAACGGTAAATTACTATATGTGGGCTTTCACAATAGATGTTTCGTCTATGTGAGAAGACCAGGGAATTCACAACAGATGAAAAGAATGCCAAGCCGTTGCAAAATCAAGAATAACAAAGAAGAACCAAATTATCACCAAACAAAGGGTAAATGCACAGATAAGAAGAAAAACAGAAGCATCATTTGCAATGTTCAACCAAGAGTAACCAGTCTGAAATAATTACACTTTTAATTTCTTTCAATAATAGAATGAAAATCAAATAGAAATATATTAAAATGGAGAATTATAAGCAAGAGAGGAAATATAGAAATCAATCATACTTCTCATTTACTCCTTCTATATTACAATCTATGACATTGACATGCAAAATGCTCAGAATTGGACCAAAACCAAACTCCACACGGGATAAGTACAGGAACAAAATTTTACATCAAAGTGGTACATAGTTCTTGTAACAAATGTGTTTTCACAAAACCAACTTTAATTTCAATTCCATGTGCTACTCTCTTCCCCAATATTGTTCATCACCAGAAAATAAAAGAAAGAACAATTTAGACTAGCGGAGATATTTGACTAACAATGACGTGTTAAATACAACAAAGACAGAAAAAAGACAATCTGCAAACGACTCACGACCAAAACTATAGATGAAGAATGGGCTGAACAAAAGGCAACATGCATATTTCTCACTCTTGGAAGTTAAATTTCTTTCAAGCACCGAATAAACCGGAGAGCCTAGAGGTGATTTTGGCTCAATCACAGTAGGGTTTGATATTGAACCTGTAAAGAAGCCTCTTCTTTTTCAAGGTAGGATTGTCTATGGTGAGCAATAACTTTCCCAATTCACCAACTTTGAAGCTGTTGGAAACCACTGGTTCATCGGTGGGGGACATCTTTGTGGCCTTCTGTATGACAACTGTGTATGCATCTTTAGCATCAGGCTTGAATTCAGCATTATAGGTAACCTCCCACCCCACCACCCGCAGCTCCCAAACAATAATGCATTTCTGGAAAATCAAATGCCTCCATTCAGCGAGATACTTGAATTCAGTCCAATGCAATATAGTTAAAAGAAGAGTACACTGAGACCCACCTCATAGATAGCAATTTCGACAGTTTGCTTAGTGGTTGGCTTTATAGGAATTTCTGTGACAGGATCAGACATGGTGAAATCGGGGTTGCAGTCACAGAAGTCTACACTGAGGCCACCATACTGAACCGGCACTTGCTCAGGAGAAATATACCTGTTCAATTTTAGGAAAGAAATATGGAAGGTTAGATGATGATAGTGGGAAAGAGAAGTTGGTAATGGCGATTATTGTTGAGTTGAGTTGAGCTGTGACTAACTTGAAAAGAGTATCGGGAGATTTGGATGGTCCAGCAAAGATAAATTTGCTTTTGGTCCTCTGTGTCAAGAAGGGATTGATCATGGTATAGAATGCAAGATACCACCAAGGGACATTGATGAAAACCTGCAAGAAGGGGTATTAGAGGTGGTAAAATAGAAACGGAGGAAGCAAGGAAGGAACTGAAAGCAAAAGCGAACCTGTTTGGCGACGAACTCGGGATAGTTGTCCTGAAGCAACTGCAAAGCTTGTTTGGTGGCAAGGCGAAGTTCCCGTTTGGCAGGGCCGGGAGAGTTTTTGAGGTCATTGACTTGGAAGATGGTGTTGATGCCTCCCGGAGAGAAGTCCAGGTTCCTGATGCTCCGCTCCAACAGCTGAATCCGCCATCGGAGAAACTTGGTGCGGTTTTCCTCGGTGGAGAAGGCCTTATGGTAGAGCTCCTTGTTCTGGAACTCTCCGTAGACGTTGTAACAGACGGGATGACCCTCTCTTCCGTGGCCGTGCATGAAGACCACCTTCTCCAACTCCTCTCCCAGATCTTCCTCCAAAAGCGCATCGATGCCGAACTCCTTCCTCCATCGGAGAGTGTTGTGAATCATCAGAAGAGCATCCTTGACCCTCAAGTCCCGCGCTCTCAGGAACTTGAGAAGAATGACGTCAGTCCTCTGGTCCTTGAAGAGAGGGACGCCCCAGATGGATACTTCGCCTTCCTCCTTCTTCTCCAACTCCTCCTTCAGCACCTTCTTCAGCTCTTCGATGCCCTTTCTCTCCGAATCAGAAACCCTATTGCTCTCCTCCTTCAACGACTCGCTCTCTGTCTCTCCTACTGTAACCTCTTCTTCTTTCTCTTTCTCTTTCTCTTCCTCCTTCTCCTTCTCCTTCTCCTTCTCCTCCTCTTCAACCACCACCGCCTCCTCGCCTCCTTTTACTTCCTCTTTCTCTTTGTCTTTCTCTTCACCCACAAGCACTTCCTCAGCCTTCACCTTCTCTTCAACTACATCGTCAACTTTGGCATCTTTCTCCGATGATAGTGACGGAGGCACAGGAGGCTCCTGAGGCGGTGAAGCGGCTGGAGGAGGAGGGTTTGAATCATTTTCGGCCATTTGGGAGAGAGTAAGTGAGAGTGAGAAAAATGGTTTGGTTGGTTTTAGGTGGTAGGAGATAGGAGAAGACAAGACAGAGCTTTTGTTCTGTTCTGTTTTTTTTAAAAAAAACATTCATTGAATCGTTGGTCCGAATCCTGTGCCACGACACACACATATGACACAAAGTTCTATGTGGTTTATTCTCCGGCCCGGCCCAGCCCAGGCCCGCATACATCAGGCAATTATCTTTTTCTTCTACAAAAACAACAAAAATGGTCTTACATACACACGCATATTTTATTTTCAATTATAATTTTTTATCTATCACGGAAGAAATGAATCACCAAAGAATCCAAAGTGAAATTTGATCAATGTCTACTTTCTTACTGAAAGTGAATAACTTTACATAAAAAAAAAAATATAAGATTGTTAATGTTACGGAGAGGTGTACTCCATTAAAAAGAAAGAGAAATTATGGAATGGGCTGGGCCATGGGCCTGATGTTAGAAGCGCGAGGTGGAAGTGAGATTGTGTTAGCATGTGTGTAACGGTGTCTCTCCACCGTTGGAGAAGACATTCTTGTTACGTTGTTTTGCTTTGTCTCTTTAATCGTTGTATAAACTATAATCTGAAATTATTCTCTCGCTGTATGTGTGATACTGGAGATTAGAAAGAAGAAACAACTTCCTCGTGCATTTGATTGGGCGTCGTTGTTGGTGATGGATTGCAAATCCAATTGCTGTTCACACATTCTTCCGCATCCAAGGTCTTATTTTCTTTACACCTCAAGCTTTACACAGTTATTATCATCATATGAAGATAAATGTATAAATGTTAAAATAATATAGATTTTACATATATAATTAAATAAATTATACATCTTGTCCATGATAACACACTTGCGCTTTTCGCTTTATGATGTTATTTTCTCTCATCTTTTGTTTAAGGTGATTAGTTTAAGTCTCTGTTTCATTGACATGTTGTTGATTACTTCTATTTTCCAGACTAATAATATGATGCATATTATTTGGGGGATATATAATTTTTGCGCTTTCTCATTGAGTTCTATCTTCATTCATCCATCCTAAGCCATGAAAGCTAATTACAAATTCGTCAAGAAGTTATGTTTCATTCATTCAATACATTACAAGAGCAAATAAAAAACAAGCTATCCTTAATAAAAGGGTCTAAAGGATTGAATTAGGATAATTCCAAACTTACTGTGAGATTGAACTTGTGGCACTCTAGACTTTTACACTTATTTAGAGGCAAACCAAACCGATGCCAATGTACGTGCATCACGTGTATGTTTGATTCTGGGCTATTGATTATTATGAGTGTGTTTGCTGTTGATGTTGATGTTTTGTGTGGAAAATGAGGTTAATGTTTGATATTTGTTGTTGTGTGAAACAGAAATAGAAGATGATGGGAGTTTTCCCTTGAATATGATCTGTGAGGATTGTGAAGATGGAGTGAGATTGGAATTAAACTTGGGATTGAGGTTGAGATTGAAAATCTAGTATGAAAAGTGGAAACGAAAATAGTAGGTTTCTTGGCTGACATGAGTGCACGTGGCCACTGGATTTATATATAATTGACAGCCACAATAACAGAAAAAAAGAGAGGCCACTCAAATAAATACCAATTGACCCCACTCCGAATACTATATTTGATTTTTGGATATGAACCAAAAACCAAGCTAGCTGCGATGTTTATGTAGGCTAACCTTGCTTGTCTTGGTTTGGTTTACGCATGAATGGCTCATTTACTGGCGAGTAATCCCAGTCCTTCACATAAACTTGTGTGCTCAAACTTGGGGTACGGTGCTGGAAGAGGATCCAGAAGTGGTTCTTACAGAGTGGGAAGGAAAAGGCGAGGAAGTGGTTTGGTGTTGCAATGCAGCAGCAGCACAAGCACAAGCACCATCAGTTCGCAATTGCCTTGTGTTGATCAGAATGTGAGGTTGCAGATAGAGAATGGTAGCAGTGGAAAGCTGAAGCAGCAGTTTGAGTATTTGGCGTGTGAATATGGATGGAGAGTAAGGAGGCTATTTGAAAACGCAGATGAGATAAGGAGGGCATCTGAAGTTCAGGCCGAAGCATTTCATATTCCTGTCTCAATTTTCAACGACTTGTTCTTTCAATTCTTTCAGGTTTTTTTTTTTTCTTTTCAATCAGACAAATCACTTCATTTTTTTTATCAATGTTTAAAAAGAGTAAACAACTCTTGTTTTCGCTTTTTGAAAGGACACTTTCTACAAACTTTAATATTATATTTAAGGAGTATGAAATAATTGTAAATGAATGTGAAGTTTAGTAGTATCATGAGACATTACAGAAGCTTTCGATTCAACTATTGATTTGTGTGAAGGTGAGCTTTATATTTTCTGATCAGGCACCCACCTCTTAATTATTCTGTGTGCTTTTTGCTGTCTTGCCTTGAACCAATAGGCGGAAGTGCTATCGGGGCTCCGTTACAAGCTTAAAAACTCACCACCTAATAGGTAAATTGGTTCTTTTGTTAACAAGTTTATCAATATTATTGTCATCAAATATGTGAACTTATAATATAAAAGTACTTAAAAAGAAAAAAAACCTTTGATGCAGCAGGCAATAACCTTTCTCGTGTTCACCTATTTCTTAGTTATAAACGCTATACTGTGACAATAGATATCAACCACAACAATGGTCATGTGTCCGTCTGGTTTGTTCATGCTAAAAGAGTAGCAACTGTTCTGTGAAACAAATGTTAGACAATAATGTATGACTTGTTATTCAGGTATGCTTGTTTGGTAGCTGAGGCAGCAAAAGATGATCCAGATTCAGCAAAACAACTTGTGGGTGTGATAGATGTGACTGTCTTAAGAGACCAAAATGTGCTTCAACATTTTCCACCTGAAGCTGAAGAGTACCTCTACATATCAGGAATAGCCGTCTCCAAAACATTCAGGTGATTACGCATAATTTCATAATCAGTCCGTTGATCTTCCTCATGTTGTAAATGTGTATTTATGAAACTAATTGATAACAGGAGGAGGAAAATAGCGACTGTACTGTTGAAAGCCTGCGACATGCTTTCCATTTTGTGGGGTTTTGAGTTTCTTGCCCTTCGAGCCTATGAAGAAGATCTAGGTGCTCGCAAATTGTACGCAAATGCTGGGTACCAAGTGGTGTCTCGAGATCCTCCGTGGACAAGTAATTGGATTGGAAAGAAATGTCGTGTTCTTATGATCAAAAGAACTAGTTTGCCTAAGTAGCTTAATTTAGAGTAGAATTGTTCAGACATAGACATCTAAACAAAATAACTGTAATCAAGGTATATATAGTATATGTGCTAGTGTGATTTGTTGTTTATTTCTCTCATTTCACCCCCTTTTCCTTAATTTAATCAATAGCCTGCGTTTGAAGTTTGTCTCAAAGATCCTTCACCTCGACACACCCTCTTAATCTATTCCTTCAAATAGAAATAACACCCTTTCAACTATTTTCACCATCCCTTGCTTCATGAGAACTCTTGTGGACCTCACTGATTTTCAAATCTAATCACAAATTAAATCTACAAAACCTACATGCCCATTCATAGACAAAATCAACACATAAAACTTGTTAATTTGCATTTCAAGTAGGACACAAGAAAAAGTTGCCTGATAAATAATCCCGTCATATAAAAACCAATCCGAGAGTGTCAAAAGACAACAAATATTAATTTAAAATCCTTACAAGCTTACAATACGTGCATTTATTCATTATCATATGAGCTTTACACAAATCTCGTCCAGATATTTAGAAACTACAAATTCAACACCTCAAAGCAAACTGTATCTATGGTTCCACAATGATTTTTCCAGTAGCATGGCCATCGATGCTCTTAGCCCAAGCATCTTCAGCTTTGCTCAAAGGAAACTTGGAGTCAATAACAGACTTAAGTTTCCCATCCTTCAGTAATTGGACTAGATGTTCCAGACCCTCACGCTGGACAGTTACAACAAATGGCACCAGCCGCTTCTTGGAAAAAGTAACTTTCTTCAGAGCAGCAGTCCACAACGAACTTGCATTAGGTGTTAAATCAACTACAACGCCCTTTTCAGTCAAATTAGGCTCAAAAGTTGACCAAGGTATTCCGGTTGTACAGTGTATGACTGCATCATATTTCCTACCAGATGGACTCTTGAGTGCTGCCCCCTCCGGAGTCCTGTAGTCAAGAACCTCATCGGCACCTAAGCCCTTAACAAACTCAATGTTGCGAGCACCACAAGTGGCTGTCACATGGGTGTTCCCCAGCTTTGCTAGTTGAACAGCATAGTGACCCACACCACCTGAAGCAGCAGTGACTAAAATGTTCTTGAGCTGACCAGTCCCATCAAGCTTGACTTCTGCAATTTGAATGAGAGCATCACGAGCTGTGAGTGCGGCAATAGGTAATGCTGCAGCTTCAGCAGCTGAGACTTCAATTGGTCTGGAAGCTGTTAAGCTCTCACTAGCCACAGCAAACTCAGCCAGTCCACCTCCATACTGACATTCAACACATACAACACAATGGGTATTAGGAAGTTGCCATTAGCATATGAATTTGAAAAGATTCTTTAACTTGGAACAAGTTCAGGTGTAGCAGTAGCATGCCATTTATTTCACACTAGAATTTATCTACCACTTTCATATATTCTTAACTAGTTTCTTTAGACAAACAATACACTTTCATTCAAGGGACAGTAAGTAATTTCTTCCAAACAAAAAGAAAAACATAAGAAGCAGTATTATTACCGTGACTAAAAGAGGATGATGAGCTTTGGTAGTCATGATGTAAGTAAGGTTGCCGTCTTAATATTATTATATAATAATTAAGAAAGTGTTACTGGTCAAGTAAATGGTAAACATGTTTTGTACCTAAAAACATCTCCATCTAATAAGGTCTTAATCTAACTTTTGGAAGTTTCACTATATTACATCACTCTTAAGATCATTTTGCAATTTTTACTCCAATACAAGGGTCTTACAGACTATCGATAATGTTTTATTTAATTGTTGGTAGAAATATATATATTTCCAAACCAAAACAAGAAAAATATTTTTTTATTCTTATGAAAGACCCTTAGTCTTATTTTTTATTCTTTTGAAATAGAACAAACATAAGTAGCTCTATTTCTCCCTTTGCCAACAAAGATGTTCGTGAAATAGCAAACTAGGGTGGTGGTGGTTCAAAAAAAAAATGGAGTATTCCCTCCTTCTTAATGAGATGAATAGTGTTGCAATTAGCAGTTGAAACGAGGGAAGGAGGGAAAGAAAGAGAGAATTGAATTACCTGATGAGTGAGTTTAGCAAGGACTTTGTCTCCGACTTTGAAATCTTTGACTTGCTGTCCAATCTCAACAATTTCTCCAGCGACATCAGTGCCTGAGAGTGGCAATGATGAAAAAAAAATGGTAATTATTTATGATTATGAATAGTAAAGAAAAAAAAAGTGAATGAATGAATGAAGAGAAAGATACAAGGAATGTGGGGAAAGGTTCTGGGTAAAAATAAAGCCCGCAGAAGACCCTTCTGAATCTTCCAATCAATGGGGTTGATGCTGACTGCTTCCAATTTCAGCAAAACCTCATTTGTCTTGGGAGTGGGAACGCCAACTTGAACATGCTGGAAATGGAAATGAAGAAATTAGGTTAAATTGAATGGAATTGAATAGCATAGCACAGAAAGAGAAGAAACTGCAAACCTTCAGGCCGGCGGGGCCTCCGCCATAAGCGTCGTACTGAAGCGCATTCATGAGACTGGGACTGGTTGTTGTCATCTCTTCTTTCTTCCTTCCTCTTCTCTCTTACAGATTACAAATTACGACTCCAATTCTTTTCTTTTTATTGTTGCAATTATCTATTCATAATTATTTATTTAAAATATTTCATATTTTGTTTTAATGTACCATTCATACGTTACCTTTAACATCACTCTGGGATCTTTTTGAATTTCAAATATATCTGCATATTTGTACTCGCATTTTAAATACGTGTCTTTCGAAATATATTTATATAATAATTTAAATTATATACACTTAATTTCAATTATGAGTTTTAATAGAGGAGAAGGTTATTTAAATTTATCTAATTTAAAATATTAATTAATTAATTCAAAACAGAGAAAATATTTACATGATTAAATATGTTTTAAATATTTTTTTTAATATATATATATAAATAAATTTTAAAAAAATAACGGGACAATCTAATCTGATCCATAAATAGGCTAAACTGACTTATTTTATTACGCTCATTAAAAGTATTTATAATATTAATAATACTAGTTTTTAATTATGAAATTTTTTTATGATTAAATAAATAGTAAATTAATATTGTTTTTTAATTATAAAATTATGACTTAATAACATAATCTATAATTTTAAATACAATAAATGTATTAACTTTTTCGGTAGTTATAAATTAAAGGCTTAATTATATACTTTATCAGCAAAATAACCTTTCTGCAAAATTTAGTTTAAACTTTGAATAGAAGGGTTACAATTACTTTCTATTCAATAGATATTTTGGCTACATAAATGAAAGATGTAACATGGAATGTATGGAAAAATGAATAATGAAAGATATATAACTATGAAATGTAAGAAAAACAAATCATAAATGTTTATGGTTTACACATGGTTAGATGTGGTTGTGAGTAATTTTAAGTAAGAATTCATACAGTAATATTAATTTAAAGAACTTGAAATACCACAAACAACCGCATTAAATAAGCATCACATCATTGGCCTCTGCAAGAGAAAAAGTGGATCCAGAAGAAGAAATTGATTCCATTGACTTCACCACGCATGTGATAGAGTGATGAACACAACAATGAATTCACGCATTATTAATTGAATACAACAAATGTAAACATAAAATCCTTACACAAAACTTATCATACAGCCAGAGCTTTGAACTTACACAAAACTTGTCCAGATAAATACGTAGAAACAACAGAATTACAACAGGTCCAAGCAAAGTATAGCCAATCAACTATGGCTCCACAATGATTTTTCCAGTGGCGTGGCCATCGATGCTCTTAGCCCAAGCATCTTCGGCTTTGCTCAAAGGAAACCTGGAGTCAATAACAGTCTTGAGTTTCCCATCCTTCAGTAACTGAAGTAGATAGTCCAGGCCCTCACGCTTCACATCTACAAAAAATGGCACCAGTCGCTTCTTCGAAAAAGTAACTTTCTTCAGAGCAGCAGTCACAAATGAAGATGGATTAGGAGTCAAATCAACCACCACTGCCTTTTCAGTCAAATTAGCATCAAAAGTTGACCAAGGTATTCCAGTTGTGCAGTTTATGACTGCATCATATTTCCTACCAGATGGACTCTTAAGCGCAGCCCCCTCTGGAGTCCTGTAGTCAAGAACCTCATCAGCACCTAAGCCCTTAACAAACTCAATGTTGCGAGCCCCACAAGTGGCTGTGACATGGTTGTTCCCTAGCTTTGCCAGTTGAACAGCATAGTGACCTACACCACCTGAAGCAGCAGTTACCAAAACGTTCTTGGGTTCACCAGTCCCATCAAGCTTCACTCCTGCAATTTTAGTGAGAGCATCACGAGCTGTGAGCCCAGCAATAGGTAATGCTGCAGCTTCAGCAGCTGAGACTTCTGGTGGTCTCGAAGCTGTTAAGCTCTCACTAGCCACAGCAAACTCAGCCAATCCTCCTCCATACTGTCATGTCGTAATTCATCACACACAACACAGAATCAATGGCATGCTATATATTACAATCGAGTAATCAAGTAACTATATGTTTCAGATTAATTAGAACTAGTGCATACCATCATACTATGATTTAGTTTTGAATGGATGGATTAAAAAAGGGGATTATTAGTTGATTTAAGGATTAGCAAAGAATAAGAGGTGAATTACCCGAGTAGAGAGTTTAGAAAGGACTTTGTCTCCAACTTTGAAATCTTTGACTTGTGCTCCGATCTGAACCACCTCTCCGGCGATATCGGTGCCTGAAAGCAACAAATTATTAAAGGTGAATAGCAGAAATGAAGGAAGAGAAGATGAAGAGTTGATGAGAAAAGATGGATACAAGGTGTATGAGGAAAGTTCCCGGGGAAAAATAAAGGTCGCATAAGACCCTTCTGGATCTTCCAATCGACTGGGTTGATGCTAACAGCTTCCACTTTCACCAAAACCTCCTTCGTCTTTGGACTGGGAACTCCGACTTCAACGTGCTGCTTACAACACAATATGCAAATTAATTAATCACGATAATTCGAATTAAACAGCAGTAATACACTTAATTAAGAGTAACAGAAGAAGCGACGGAACCTTCAAGCCGGCGGGACCTCCCCCACACTTCTCGTACTGAATCGCATTCATCTTCTCTGCCATCTCTTCTCTTCCTGTTTCCTCTTTTACAGTATCTCTATCCACCATTTATATTCTTCTTTTCGTATTGATTAATCTACTTAGAAAATGTTGACTTGTATTTTTCAAATCATGTTCTTCCTTGATTTCGGCTCAAGCTTCAAACGTGGCACGTGCATGTACCACGAATATTCATTATTTTAATTTTTATTGTTAAATATTAACAAATTATATGGTTGCTTTGTCCACACGTGACCACTGACCAGAATGGGATTATGTAAACAGAATACTAGTCGTTGTCTCCTGGATAAGAATTTTCAATATATACCAACAAGAATACTAGTCTTTCCATGTTTCTATAAATAAAATATTAATTTAATCTTTTTAACTTGGGAAATCTTTGTGACATTAATGATAATTTCTATGATTAGAGTAATAAAAATAGTATAATACTCACATCGACTAGTATTCTTGTAAAAGAAGTTTAAGAAAATATTACTGTTTTTGATAAAAAGGCACCAAAACCCCTTAAAAATAATTGTAGGGTGGGAACATAAACTTTCATTAGTGTCAAACTATCGGTTTCCTTTTCTGTTGTATAGAGTTTTTTTTTTCTTTGGGTGGAAGCAAAGAAAAAATAAATTATAAGCGCTAATATTTATGCATCATATTCACATTACACTTCTATTTTTAGAGTTTGAATCCATATTAATGCCATTAAACTAATATTTTTTAATATGATCGGAGTCAGATTATACCTTACTTAATTAACAAACAACAGGGATGAAATAAATCTTGGGAAAAAGAATGAGTATCCATGTAGAAATGTGATTGTTTCCTACTAAACAAGCAAACATTCATCTTAAATTGCTAGATTTTTCGATCGTTATAACATTAATTTTACAAATTATAATTTATATCATGAGTTGACACTTTCTTACAAACTATAGATAAGAGTAAGAATTGTACATGTAACTAAAGTTTCGTATTTTTAATATTTTAATATTTTAATTTAGTTTTTAGTTTTTTATTTAGGAGATAAACGTGTTTGAAAAGACACTTCAAGAAGTTAAGTTAAGTTAATATTTTATTAACATTTTATTCTAAGAGAGACATTAGTCAAGAGAAAAGTCAACATTATTTTTTATTGAATTTTATTGTTCAGATTAAGTAGGACTCAATCTATACTTAATTGCAATTCAGACTTTACCTATCTATACTATTTCTTATTTTTCTCATTAAGCTTTTATCATTCATTAAAAAACTCAATCATAACTTAATTACAATTTAGTTTCCAATGATTTTTCAGTTAATTTAGGGCTGTTTTTTTAGTGAACTTTTTTCTGTTGGTTATGCGAGAATTGTAATTTTATTTCTTTAATCTTTAGTCATAAAAGTCTAAATAAAATTATTTATTTTTTATGTAAGAATAAAAAACTATTTTTAAAACATAAATATGTAAGCATTGTTTGGTTATAGCAGAAGATAATGGGTGAAATGAAATTAAAATAAACAAGAGATTAGTATAAAATAAAATAAAATAAAAAAGAAAATATATTGTAATAATAATAATAATAATTATGGTGATAGAGTAAAAGAGAGATACATGGCATATAGGGCGAGGTGAGGTGAGGTGAGTTGAAGGAGGGGATGAGAGGAGCGTGAAGTGCGAGGCGAAGAAAATGATGGCGGCAACGGTGCCTGTGCGGTGGCAACCACCAAGCGTTAGGTTTAGGGCTGAGTCTGTGGTGAAGAGGAGAGGGAGGGTGACAGTGAGAGCCTTTGGTAATGGAAATGGAAAGGGTAAGGGCAGGGGAGACATGGATAGGGTTTGGAGGGAGGCATGGAGAACTGCCAACGATGGCTTTGAGCGCTTCGTCTTCGAAGCCAGGAAGACTGCCGAGCGAATCGACCGCCGCTATTCCCTTTCACGCCGTCTCTCTTCCGTCGCCAGGGCCGCCGCCGACCGAGCCCGAGAGATTGATCGGGAATTTGAGATTGGCCAGCGCTACCGCACTTTCAGCATCGATTTCCAAAGGAACTGGCCCAAGGTCAGTGTGTGTGTGTGTTTTTGTATTTTGGTATGATGGATGAATGTGATTTTGTGATTGATTTGACTGTGATTTTGCACTGGTGCAGTACAGGAAGCAGCTCAACGACTTTCTCGATAGTCCTATTGGAAAGAGCTTCGCTGTAAGTAAATCCGTGCTTCTTTCTATCGGTATATAGCACAACCATATTTTATTTACACTTAATTTCGACTGGTTATCACTGCTCAGACGCTTTTCTTCATCTGGTTCGCACTCTCTGGTTGGCTTTTTCGCATTCTGATAATCGCAACATGGGTGCTTCCATTTGCTGGGCCTCTTCTCATTGGAACCTTGGCCAACTCCTTAGTTATCAAGGTACTCATCCCATCCCATTATTCTCAATCTCTAATCTCTGTTGCTTTGTGTTGTACTCAAATTTAAATTCAAATTCAAACTGGACAGGGATCCTGTCCGGCTTGCAAGATGCAGTTTACTGGCTACAAGAACCAAGTAATTCGATGTACAGGCTGTGGCAACATCGTGTGGCAGCCTAAAGGTGGTAAAGGGGATTTCTTTTCAAGAGGGGCAGGTGGTAGAACAAACTCAAGATCGGATCCTGACATTATTGATGTTGATTTTGAGGAGAAGTGAAGCGACCATCAATCCATTTCGCTCTGTTAAACGTAGTATTCTTTCTTTCTGTGTTGGCACCTTTCTCTACAATTCTACTTTGTTTCTTCTTACATCCAAGTTAGTTCACATTTATGCACATGTAAATTTTTTTTTTTTTCAACATGTTATGAGTACAAGAAATGGGATACCAAACAAAAGGAAACCAGAAACAAAAAGAATAAAACATACACTTTCTTGGGGAACCATTCCTTCTCGTTATCTCTGCAGAAAACAGCATTTGGTTAGGTAAGCTAGGTAGAATCATTTTGCGTCAAACTCTTAGGATTAGCGATCCCACCCACGCCATAGATGAAGCAAATGGATCTCTCTCCCTTACATTCCATTTCATTTTCAATCAATCTCTCTACCTAACTGAAAAAAAATTGAAACAATGTTTATTCTACCACCAGGGAATATAGAGTTCTTATACTAAGTTACCAATCGTCGTGCAGAAGGAAATTTCGTTTATTTCCTCAAATATTTTTTATTCCATATATATTGGGAAGAGTCTGTCTAATTCAACACTACACAAGCGAGCTATATGAAGTAACCCTAATATGGAGATCTGTCTACTATACATTCTTTCGCAAAATTATACAATCTCGATTACATTGAGTATAGGCGGTAACCGCATGTTGAGATGGATGTTAATATCTTATGAACATGTACAATTGAATCGCATAGCAGGTAACCTTGAGGGATTACACCGGCAGCGATGCATTTAGTAATTAGACGCAGTGTGCTTCTGCAGAACCTTCTTAGCTTTGCTCGAGAAGCTTCGAACCATAACCTTGTCCGAGAAAGTTAACGGAAGATCTTCCTCTATAGTGTCTCTTGGTTCATACCAGCCAACAGAGGTACTCTCGTGTATTGATTTGTCCATGCTAGATACGACTGACAAATCGGGATCTTCTATTATATCTTGGTCTTCTGGTGTATCTCGATACAGGTGTTTCAATATGAAAAGTGCGGTATCATAGTCCCGCCAATAATTTCTGTCAACCAGAAAGAAAGATTAAACACGTCAGTAGTAAAGTAAGCGGACATAAATGGCAAATCTGTCAATAAATCCTCATGTAGTTAAGATAACGAAGTTCCTAAAAGCAAATTCCCTCGTCAGATCTTACACTAACCATGTATCCTCCTCCATCTTTTTTCTGGCGTGTTAATTAATGGACAGGCTTCTTTAAGTACACTACACATTCATAATTGTCTAATAATATTGCCTTATGGCATAACAAGGGAGGAAAATCGATTGAAACCAAAAGAGAATACAGAGTATTAAAAATGCAAGTATCTGAGCAAAAACAGATCGTAACAGGAACCAGACTAAACAAATGCTCGACAAAATATGATGAGAAACAGACTCAAAATCATAGGACCGGGATCATTTCAGTCACCACATTGCATTTGATTTGATTTGCAGTTTCACATGTGACTCTGACCCAACAATTGCGCCATCAACCAGGCAATTGGATAAAGAAAACTTATGCTAATCAGAAGAGACATAAGTCGTGATTTCTATTTAATTGCATTTTATTAGTTTTATAAACTTAAATACTAATTTAGCCCTAATTTTATCTAATTTATTCAATTTAATCCTAATTTTTTTTAATCAAATCTTAATTTTCGTCAACTTTAATCTTTTTTTTAACGTCATTCAAATAATTAACAACACATCGTTCTTCTTCTGATGTGGTCTGTTTTATGACGTGGAGGGGAGCTTTCATTTTATTCAACCCCATATCCTCACATAAGGTTCCACTATTTTTCTTCCTCCAACCAGCACACCATCTTTCATCAAAACCTCCACCGTTTTTATCATCACTCCACGCAGAAAACCAAATTCCCACGCAACCTTCACCATCATCCTCTTCCTCCCATCCCTTCCAAACCATCATCAAACACCATTCATCATCTTGATCATACACTCACGTTCAACATTAGAACCAGAGTGAGAAATGGAGAAACTAATGGTGTCAGATGGTGCTCTGCTGCCCAACGGGACACAACACTCACTTTTTTCTCTCCACCCAAGCGCGAAACAGAGGTACACACCAGGAGCATACCTCTTCTTCCCAAACTCTTCCCACACACAATTTCTTCTTCCGGGACCACCATTGAAGCCATCCTGATGCTCCCCCATCCTCACAATCCTCATTTCTTCCATCTCTTTTCCCCAAAATCCCTCCACCCATCCTCATCATAACCCATCGGATTCTCACCTCCATTCACTCTTGAAGAATGAGGCACAACACAACACTAGTCACACCCGACACACATTACACCTTCATTTCCTCCATTCTCCTCCGCCCTAGCCTAGTGGCTGTTTCATTTCACTGTTTCACTGCAATTCCTCTGGCATCAGAGCTCACGTTCCGTTCCACTCATCATTGTGGTCGAAAGTGGGTGGAGGAGGTTCTGCCATGGTCATGAACCCAAATTCCATCTATTTGATTTAAAATTTAAAATCCATATCACATTAAATAAACGAGACATGTAAGATAAAATGAGTCGTCAAATCAGACGGACTGGGCTACCCTCTTTACTATTTAAACAACGTTAACAAAATTGATCAAATTAAGCAAAATTAACAAAAATTAATAGAACCAAATTGAATAAAAACTGAACACAAATAGGGACTAATTAGTATTTAATCCTAGTTTTACATGATCTAATCAAACATTTCCCGAGGAGGGAGAGGGTGGTTTCTAAAACACATATTTTCTTAAATTTAAAAATTAAATATAGTAGAAGGATGGACCTCCACGGCCAGAGCTCTAGAAAGAACAACCGTATGCAACCGTACTTTAATAAGCTAAGAGATTGTTTCCACGACTAAAATCGGTGGCCACAAGGTAGCACAGGATAGGATGCTTGGTTGTGCATCCAATAAAATATTAGGCCATTCCTATTCATTTCGGGATGGACATTCCGAAATGTAAAATATACATTATGGAAAACCATTCTGGAACGAATGAGGTGTCCAAAAATGTCATTGGAGTGCAAAAGGAAAAGGCTCATAAGACAAGTATTAAATTTTATAAGAAAAATACCAGCTCAACCGGTGACAGAATATAACCCAATTGCCTTATTCACTCCAGTTCTAATATAATACAACTCTACAAGAACGTGATAGTTACAAACACACTTACGTATGTGCTCCAATTGCTTGCAGATATGGATGCTCAAAGGTCTTGTCCTGCATACGATTTATGAAGAAAAAGTGAAATTAATAACAGATAAACACCATATTGGACAGAAAACTAAATGAAAGAAACCAAAGGCAGTGATGATTTGGAAAGAACCTTAAAGTAATCCCATTCCCTTTCAAACATGTTCCTGTTAAATTATTTTGATTCCAAAATTGCAATTTGTAATGTCTTGGTACTTGAGATTGATATTTTTCATGCAAATACCAAGATCTCCTTGAAAAGAAGCAAAGCACTTTACAACAAGAAAGGTGTACGGTAGGGGAATGATTGAAATATGAGATATACAGTACTTCAACACTTTTATTTCACTAGGCCCATGGTACCATGGTGTGAGTCTGACTTCTAGGGTTTGCATCTACAGAGGCAAAGCATTTTTTTAACCAATGGACTGGAGGACCCTCACACTCAATATAAGGTCTGGTCATTACATTGACTTATCTGTAGGCCATTTTGAATTATCCTGGAAAAGGAATGCTCGATAGTACATATACCCAAGGACATGATGGAGACTTCATTTATACCAAAGAGTTTATAAATCAGTTGTGTTGTATGTTCTCATTTTGCACCATACTAGAGACACAAGAGTGCAGTAGCTAATTAGAACAACTTCTTACCTGAAGCATGTGATCAATCCGACCACTCTTACTTCCTGTTAACCTCTCTATCATGAAAGATCCATATGATGTCTCTTCTTCCTCTTCCGAACTCTCCCCTTCAATACAAAAAGGCAATAATTTGAACAAAAATACACGAAAGCCATTGTCACATTGATGTTGCAGCATAAAGAAAAATAGTTTGACATGTTGGTTCTCCTCTAAATTGGCAGGCTGCACTTTGGAGAGTAAAACCAGTTAGAACCACGATGGAAAAATTGGAAGTTGAAATTGTGATTAAGTACGTGTACACACATGAGAAATTATATAAGTTATAATTTCAACTATTGGTTTTTCAATTAACAATTACAACCCTACACTTAATCCCATAAGGCACAACACACCCATTAGAGAAGTAAATTCCTTTGATAAACAGAAGACTGTTATAGTTGCAAAATTAGCATCAAACACAACCCTTTTGGCACTGCTATTGTTTTTGTAAACACAAACTTCATAATCAAAACCATGCATGAAAATATATTTCTACATTAGGAACAAAGATTACATAGAAGATAAAGCAAACCAGTAAGATCTAATCCCACAAGCATTCGAATAAATGTTAGTCTGAGCTCATCTAAAATCATAGTTTAAGATTTAGTATGAAAATTTGGCAAGCAGGCCCCTTAAGTTTTAAAAAATGAGTTCAGTACTATTCTCCAGGATTATTAACAGATTACAATACAGGCCTAAAAACTTCAACACCTTTGATTTTGATTGTGTTTCTATAATACTTGCCAAAAAGTCAGTCAACCAAACTCACTGCCTACAAGAACCACTACTTATTTACCCAGTGCAAGAAGCATTGTTAATGTTTATTTCATTGTTTGGAAGGGGACATTTCTTAAGTCAATTGCAGCGAGGCTAGACAATGAAAAAAACATAAGCTAAATAATAAAACCATTCAAATCCTTGTCGAAAGAAAAATCCTTCTAAGTCACCTACAAGTGGAAAGCCACAAAGATTATAATCTCCCTTTTAACATCCACTAAACCAGTGGTCCTAAAAGGGATAGAATTCTAAATATCATGAATATGAAATTCATAAAAAAAGATATTAAACAAAAAAGAACATAAATGACTATGTTACCTCCTATGTTATCCAATTTCCTCGACTGACACAAAGTGATTACCCTATCCTGCTTAGAGAACAGAAATGATAATCATTACCATGCACAAGACTAGAAAATAAAATATCAGAGATCGTGTTTTTTATATTCAGTCTGAAAGATTTATTATAAATTACGTGTATCTTTTGTTTCAATTATGGATGTTAGAGAAAAATATTACTGTGTTTTCTGTACATAATAATTAGGACTTGTAACAAAACTTTAACTAAGCTTAGTTTATTGGTACATTTCTATTTCTATCAAGAATTGCTAACCTGATAATGAAAAATCGGAGTCCTAAACACCACTCCAAAGCAAACAACTTATAAAGCAATAAAAAATAAACAATTAATGATCATCCACTACTTAAGCTCTGACGTTTCTGATAGTCTCACCCTTCATTTCCTTCACTGTAGCTAAAGGGGGGAAAACTATTGCTACTTTTTATGTACTCGTGTTAAAATCCTTTCATTCTTTATTAATGACAACTACAACAACCACCATCCATAAGCAAGTCAAATGAAACATCAAAAGCCAAAGTGTAATGATGGAATATTCTAAAACACGTTTTATTAAGGAGAAAATTGGATTAATTGTAGCACGAGAGAATAATAAAAAATTAACGTGCAATTATAATTGAAACATATATTCTTTTCACTTAACCTTTAAACCTTTTGTCTTCTCTTACACTTGGTTATTCTTTTGTGCAAAAAAGAGTAGCTCACCCTTGCAGATTTCATATAATTCTTTACTGCGTGAGTTCGAACAGCTAAGTCTTCAGTAAATTCCTACATCAAGATTTAGAGCATTATTTGAGATGGATATTATGGTCCAAAGCAGTCACATAATTCTATAATCTTTGTTGACCCACCTGAAATCCAATGTGCAACCTTTTCCCTCCTCTGTGATATGGAATCAAAATTGGTCGTTGGCTGATGTATTCTTTACAGACAAGTGGCTCAATCCTGTGATGAATTTTAAAAATAAAAATAATTTGCAAATTAATGATTGAAGCAGTGTTTATCATTCCACAAGCTAATGTTAGGGAAAGGAAAAGAAAGCCAGCAAACAATAACAATATATTATGCAAGCAATACCTTAACCAGAAACGTCTATTTATTCTAATAATTACTAATTAGATCAGGTACTATAGCAGCTTCGAAAATCCCAAGTTCACTAACAGATTGAAACCCACTAAAATAAGGAAACAATTAAAAACGAGACTTAGTATGAATTTAATAAACAAAAAGAATCAGGGCACCCAAACAGTGGAATATTATACAAATAAAATGATGGTAAGAAATTAAATTACAGGGTTCACTACAGTACTCATTTAATCACTATGGATACTTCATTGGGACTGTAATTTTTCAAACCTGTATGCTACTGGATCGTACGGATGAAAAATGTTGAACAACTGCCGACAAGCTGGCATCTCTTCTCTTATATTTTCCTGCTCCCAATATTCTTGTCCTTTACCTGAAACAAACAAGAAAGAATACATAGTTATCAACCAAGATGCATATGCTTAAAAACTGGATGTTATTATATGACTGGCACTTGTAATCATAACTTTTTCCTGATAAAAACACAAAGTTTTAACATTAATTTAATAAAGCCAAACAAAATTGAAGGGAGATTGTTAGTACAAAAGAACACACAGCGAAAGTTGATCAGTGTTAGAATACATGACAAAAAAATTCAATAGTATAGCAGCAACTGTATTTTACAATTAATTTGAATATATCTTGGGTAACCTCTCAAGACTAGTCCCTATATTTCCTTACCCGTATGATTCATTAATCAGTTATAATTACGATCTAGCATTAGCATAAATAAGGGCCAATTTTATATGTTTCTGTATTGCATTGGAAAACATCATATGTTATGAACCTGGCCAAGAGGTATTAAAGGTCTATTATTCAAGGAGGCAAATGAACCAACGAGATGTAAGGGGTGACTGGTAACTGGGAAACCCAGTTAGTAAAGGAGGTGGTAAGAGTAATTAGAAAGGTCTATTTGAAAATTTGGGAGTTGAGGAGAGGGACTTTTAAGTATAATTTTCAATCGAATAGGACATGGGGAAGTATTTATTTGAGATGCTAATAACCTGTTTTCACAGTTGTAGTAGAAGAAGGGGTTTCCCTTGGCAAAGAGGAATAACAGAATCTCTCTGGTTATCTTCCCCCTCATCTGTCTTTTATGATCTTCATATCATATCAAGACAACATTAACTTTACATTATGGAATCTCTTTTACGTTCTTTTCCACCCTATATGCCTAAAACCACAACAAAGTATCCAAGTGACACCATCCTCTATAACCATTCGCTACTCCGTTGGCAAGCTCTCTAAAAATCTAAAACCCCACCTTATTTCAACAACTACTTTTCTCTTCCAACTAGTTGCCTCTCTTTCCGTGATTTGTTTCCAGTTTCAAATCAATCTTAAATTCTACTGATTTGAAGTACAAATTTCATGATATAGAATTCACTTCAAAGAGACAACGAAGAGGATTTTAGAAGGAGCCTCTTCAAAAGGATTGATCAAGATCTGAAATAAAATGTAAAATACCATATAAAAGACTTGCTTACCAATGCCTATGCGGATATTACGAAGTGCAAGAAATACACCAAGAGGAGATCCAACAGCAAAGAATGTATCGACCTGGCATAAATGCAGTTAAACAAATGAATAATAGGATAAATAGGTCTCTTTTTTGTTCTTGTTCTCAGGAAAATACTTTTTTAAGCAATAAAAAATATATATCTAAAATCATTATAGTTATATAAGTATTTTAGGAGACGAAACAAAAAAACCTCAAATTATTTTGCTACTTTCCACAGAAACTAAAGATTGCAGCTTCAAAAAAGGCCTAACTAAAATAAGCTGGAATCACTTGATCTTAACCTCAACTACTAAAAAATTACTGTAGCTATTAACTGTGGCCTGTCTTTTGTCAATGTTGAGTCTGTTAAATGCAAATCTCAAGGAACACCTTTAAGTGTTGTCCATTGATGACAGAATCAAAGTTCGTATCTCTTTCCGTACCTCGAACTGAAGCTTTGTGTACTTTATATATGGGGTATAACTCTTTGGTGCATCTTGTATGGGAGGTGACTTTTTAGATAAATTCTGTACTGTCATAGTGCAAAAAGCATGTAAGCATCCTTATTTGTTGTGTTGTAAATTAGAAAACAAGATGAACAAAGAAAACATCTCACGACCAAAAAAAATAAAAAACAATAATTACCAGAATGTAACTCTTCCTCGGTATGATTAATGCTATGACGTGATTCCAGTTCAGCTCTCAATGAATCAATCTAAACAAATAAACTTGATAGTCACAACTTATGAGCTAGATATAGACAAGGAGCCATTCTAGTAATTAGCATAACAACCTAGGTTTGCAAGACACTTTCCCTATAAACTTAAGTGTAACAAACAAACTTCCATTCACGTTGACCCAAGGCTTTATTACAGAACAAATCAAATTGGGGCAGAGTCACGCGTTATTGGTAAGAACAAGGATTTACAGAACCAACAGACCAGCAAAATTGGAGAATGAAACATAAATCTTCATCACATATAGACTTCTACACTTAATCAATATATGGTTCCCAAAAATTTGAGGACTATAAAATATTAGCTCCTAATCTATAAATAGGGCAAATTGGTGGTTGACATGGTATAAGCCATACATGATCATGTCACTGAAATGTTAATCTTTGTCTTGTCTCCCTCATTCTTCATTATTATATTTAAATTTTAGCACAAATATCATAGCCTTAATCGTCATTGCAAGTTACACATAGATCATTACTGGACATGAACCTAACAGCTTAAAGATAATTTCATTTAAAACATGTCACACTGCACATCAACATTCTTGCTTCATCTTAAAAGGAGTGATGTTGTTAACAGTAAGCCTGTTTTCATATTTACATCCTATCAATCCTTCTCCCTCTCTTTAAAGGTGAAAGGTGAAAGCTTCTATAAATGACCTACAGAATTTATTTTTTTCCTAAAAATGGAAAAAGTACAACTGGAAACTAACCTCTTCTCTGAGTTTGTTTATTACTTCATCTTTATTTCTTGTAACTGTACATTCTTCCTTATCTACTGGAAACCCAACATTCATGCTCTCAGGCTCATCCAATGCACCCATTTTATCAACATGTGTGTAGCTGGAATCAGAAAGGAACTCAGAAACATCTCCCTTGTTACTTGGTTCCACAGAGCTAGGTTCTGCAGAAAATTCATGTAGACTTGATAACTCGGGGCCTAAAACTGAGGACTTCTCACAATATTCTGCCTCCATATCTGGACTAGTATGCTGAGTACCCTTATTTTCTTCAGAGGGACTCACCATACTAAAAGTGTCATCCTGATTGATTAGTGAGTTCTGCACATGATTATATTCCTTATCAGGGAGTGAGTTTTCATTTTGATCATGTTCCTTATACATCCATTCCATTGGAAATGGGGATGATAGATTATCTTGATGGCAAAGGATATCATACGAGAGAACACTTCCCAGAGAATGACCATATAATGAAACCTGCACAAGTCAGCATGAAGTGAACCACTGTAGACATTGAAAATGCAGAGGGGAAAATGAAGGAAATCTACTCACTGAAGTACCTTTCCATCATATCCAGGATTCCTTTTGAGAAACTTCAGATATAATCGATTCAATTGGTTGGATACCTAAAGAAGAGTAAATTCCAAGGTCAAAATATGTATTTTTTTTAATTATCTATTACAATGGTATAAAATGCAACTTTTAGAAGCAACCTATATTCAACCACTGAGAAAAAAAAAATTAAAAATGTGATTGTGCATCTAGTTTTTAAAAATGATGTCTGCAGTGAAATTACATATAATCCTAAAATGCAAAGGTTTCATTTATCTATGCAGATAGGTTTGAAATTGCAAAATATGTTTGGAAACAAGCATGTACATGCAAGGGAGTATCTAGATATAAAACTTCCTTGAGCTCTTAGAAAGTGGAATTTGGGATTTATGGATTCTAAAGGAAACTAAAGCAAGATTGGAAGAATGAAGAAACAACCTACTATTGTTTGAATTTTCTAAGGCTGTGTTCCATCAACAATACAACTGAAAATGTCAGAAAATGAAAGGAAAAGAGAGTAAAGGTCAAGATGATCCATTGAGGTTCCAATCCTAGTGTTCTCAGGCATCACATGTCAGGGAAGCCACAGTTTGTTTTACCTTTTTTTTATAGATTCAATGAAAGACAGTTTCATCATTTACATTGAACTAGTCAAGCATTGAGAGCCAAATACATAGTTTAAAAAACAGAGTTAAGTAATCATTTTCTCAGCTTTATCATAGCCAAGAAAAGTACCAATATAAATAATTATTTCTTAAATGCCAGAAGGATTGAAAATACAAAAATAAGAATTTACTTAGCCAAACAACTCAAAACAATAGTGATTGAGCATCATTGCTGTCAAGATCATTAATGCTTTGCTTAGTTTATTTAAATGTACAAAAAGAGGGCTAAGATCCCATATTGGATAATAATATAACTAAAGTATTCCTTACAAGTGTCTTGCAATCCTCCTCGCTTGAGCTATCATTTTGGGTATAATTAAATGAAGATTCAGAGCAGTACGTACACTCAAAAATATAAGAAAACATACCGAGTCAATTATGTCTTGACAGTAAATTGGGCTCATGTAGTATAATACATCATGAACAGTTGCACTCAATGTGACACGCAATCCCCGCACTCCATCTAATGTTATTTTTTCAACAGCAGTTTCACCACTCAGCTTCAAACCTTTTCTCCACTTGATAACATGAAATGGTCAATTAGTTAGAATTAAATAAATTGAAAATCATGACTAACATTAGAGCAAACGTACTAAATAAGGGTATCAGGTTTCTGTATATGTTCTATTTACATAGTCATTCAAGCATTAACTTAGAATGGAATGATCTCAAGGATTCTCAGTGGCACAAAACATGTATGACTGGTTTATGTTTTGGCATTTCTTTGGTGTTTAATTTTGGTTGATTCAATAGGATTGCTCTTTCCTACGTCATCATAGCTTGTACAAGTAGCTAAACGACTTAGAAAAGTTGTACAAAAGTTAAAAAAATAAAAATAAAAAGAGAAGTTTATATTGTAACCAAGTACAGACTACATTCCAATTCTGCCTAACATAGTTTAATTATTCCTTAAAATGCTGTCTACTTTACTGTAATTATTTTTAATCTAACCAAATATATTACTCAAGGAAACTAAAATGTGAAAATACCACAAATTCTCAAAATTGGTAAGAAAGGAAAGCACGTGAAATTGACAATCAAAAACTAAGAGAGATTTCAAGGAGATTTATAGGCTTAATGCAAGTTTCTTACTATGCAGTACAAGAGACAATTCAGGAATAAGGTCTTCAGATCCACAGTACATATCTCAATATAATAACTACAGATTAGCACATGTTCAGCTTCAATTATAACCCTAACCGCAAAAATAAGGTCCAGTGTAAAAAAAAGGAAAATCTAGGCGTGATATAGGGCTAAGTTTTATAGAGAAGGGAAAAACAGCCTCAAAACAGAGGAGAAACATAACGGAGCAAAAAAGGCTTGGAACACACACCGAATAACATATTGAATACCTGGCATGGGATAAAGAGGACCCTTTGGGTGCCACGCTGATGAGCAGTAAGGTGCTGCTCTGCAAGACTTGCTGTAATATGCCGGAAATTGCCCACATCATCAACCAAATTGGATTTTTCCAACCTTTGGCCAATACCATGAACCATAAATACCAAGTGTCGAACAGGGACCTACAAACAATTACTATCATGTAGTTTACATCAAATAAACCAAGGCAGGACTGGGGAGCTATACTATCTGATAAATTCAGTTTTCTGAAAACGATAAAACAAGTCCCCCCGTCCCAGGTGTCAGCAGAAATGTAACAACTGTGATGACACTGGTGAGAGACAACAGTATAATAATGATAATAATCTTGATTTTATGTTGCATACCTGGGAGCAGTAATCATCCATAGCCTCCTCCTTCTGCTGTCTTAGTTCATCCTGCTAAAAGTTCCAACTTAACAATAGAAATATCGGTATTTATGTCCTTCCAAAAAGAATGCACATACAGTTTGTTCTAAAGCAGCTAATGACCATCCACAATATGAAATCAAATGCATAAAAAATGAGATACAGGTTACAAATATATATATATATATATAATGTAATCATAAGAAACATAGTAACATTTTCCCATTTCAATAATCACTTACATTGAATGTGATATACTTGCTGATTTTCTATCTAATATAAAATAAGTGTTAAATAATATTTGATTGCGGTATGGTAGACATGAGAATGTGTATGTCAGCCCAAACACACCTTTAGAATCACAGAAATAGTAGAAGATCAAATTACATAGCAGAATTGGGATATCACTTGTGCTCTCCTACGTAAAGAATGAGGAAAACTCTAATGGCATACTGTTTGTATCTACATGTTACTATAGCAATAAAGGAGGGGAAAGAAAACCTGGGTTGGTTTTGGAGAATTTGATGGAGAGTAACCACGCCTAAGCTTGATAGCATTTCCAGTAAAACTAACAAAACTAGAAAAGCCAGAAGCATCAATATTTAGCCAGGCCTCCCAGGTATCGTCTTCTCCTGTGAAAAGGGCATGCAGGCCCTGCGTATTCAACACCAATATACAATAATGCATGAGATATTAGTAATAAAATTCAATCCACAACACTAAATAAATGGGTTAAATATGTTGTATGCCCTAGAAACATTTAAAATGTTAACCTTTAGTCCCTCGAGGAAAAATTGCTTCTTTTGTCTCTTGCTTTTAGAAATGTGTTAGGTGTGGTTTTTGTTCTTCACAGAAAACATGTCTCTTTGTAGTCCCCGCTTAAAGAAATAGTGACCACAGACTGTTCTATAAATGAGAGATCAAAATGAAATTGTTTTTCTAGGGACTAAAGACAAACATTGCCCTATTTATAAGGATTACATATATATATTTAATCCAAATAAATTGTGCATACCTGAGTGGAGCCTTGCAAATCAACTCGAGCAGCAAAAAGTCCTGATGGTTGAAATGTTCTTCGGTGCCAAACCTATAGAAATCAATAAGAAATAAATCTTTCACTTTCTGAAGCAAAGAAGAAAACAAACTGAAATTTGCCTATTCTAATTGAAACCCAGCAAAAAAAAAAAGTATTTCAAATGTTTTATTTGCCTGTCCTTTCTTGTTTTTCCTATTTTGCTTTCATCTCTTTTAGGCTTACAACATACCTTCTGATTCTGATCTCATAAATTTTCATCCAGTAAAATTAAATGTAAATATAAATAAATAACAATTAAGAAACAAAGAAATAGATTGTTAGAATTACCTAGTTTACCTAGTAATTGAAATGCAATAGTTGTGCTGAACACATTTTCGTAATCGTGTGGCGGAACAGCATTTTCGTAATTTGTAAAAGGTGATCACACGATGAAATGAATAATTTGAATAATCATACAGACCTGACTACGATAAGCAATCTCTAGTTGTTCAGCAACATCTTCGCGAAGTGGTAGCCAATCCAGGCCCCCTTTACGTGCAAACCAATGACCTCTTAGGACACGTCTGTTTTCTCCGTTCCAATAAACAGGGAAACAATGTCTGGAAACCAAGTCTACCTCGTACAGTCCTCCCTTTACAGGGACACCAACCCTCTCTTCTTCTATTTCATAGAGTTGAGACGGTTCAGTACGTCCCAAAAAAGATCCAGTATCTGATTTTGTACTGGAACTCTGCCGTTCTCTTGGGCCTTCACTGCATTCCGCATACTCCCTCCACCAACTAGAAAGCAGTTCTTCCTCTCTCTACCAATCCATAAACAAGAAAGATTCTCACTATCTAAAGGTCACCCAGTTGATGATTGAAATAAAAGAGAAACACAACGAAATATTAAAGTATACATTTCATAAAATGACCTGCAAGAAAGATGCTTCAATGGCTAGAGAATCTCTCATGCCAAAACGAAAATAGTCACTCTTGCCTACCATCTCTGTTCGTGGGACTGACGCTGCCAACTCTGTTAGAAAAAAAAAAAAATTGTTTAAGCGAAGCGGGCAATGAATAATAACAATCAAGAATGTGTGTCTCCCTCCAGAATCTTGATGGATAGAGAGATAGTTACTATGACTATAAATATAATGTGAGTACTGAATTGAAATCCTAAAACCCTAGCGATGGAATTAGACAGATACCGTTGGGAGCGAGAGGGATCTTACAAAAGTACCACCTAACATCACCGCCATCAGAGGGGCTACACGTCTGCGCCAGATACTTGTGCCTTGCTTTAGAGTGTTCGATCACATCCTCCAATCTCGCAATGTTAGAAGGCGTGTTTTTCAGCAAGTCAGGCCGAAGCTCCTCCCCCTCCGCCATCGCCGCCGTCGTTTCCACCGCCAAGAAGCAAAGTATCCCTCGCTTCCACTCTGCCTCCCCCTCTCTCTCTTTCTCTTTCTATCCTTTAATAATCAGTATTATAAATAGTAACAATCAGCAAATAAAGGAAAGAAACATCGAAATCCAGAGTGGAGACAGAGAGCGATGGCATTCGTTGAAGGTCAGGTGAATTGAATTCAATGTAACTTTTCCTCCCAACCCCCTTTCCTACCCTTCTTAACAGAACCCACTCTAAAACAACAACTGTTAACTATAACTAAAATATAATTAAATTAAATTAAATATATTAACAATCTTGCCTTAATGTTTTAAACAAATTTTTTATTTAATTACAGACAAAATATTTTTCAATTATTAATTAGAGTGTATTCCACGCAAACAAAATAAATTTCAATGTCTACGCAAGATATTCAACTGCCCTTTTTAAAGGAAATAATTATAGAATAGTAAAATGTTATCCGCATTTCCATTTTTTAGATTCAGAGATGCGAAAGATATTTGTTTGAATCTCATATATTGTAGATATTGTAATTAATTTTATTTTCAAATTACAGGTAATAACGGTTAAGTATAACTAAAATATAATTAATTAAATACACTAACAACCTTGCATTAACGTTTTAAACAACCTTTTTATTTTATTACGGACAAAATATTTTTTCAGTTATTAATACGAGAGTGTTTCACACAAATAAGATAAATTCGTGTGAAAGATATTTGTTTGAATTTCATAAACTGTAGATATTGTAAATATATTTATTAACTACCAACTCGTCCCAATTATTTAAATACAAAACATAACGATTAGAGAATAAAAGTTGAGACTATCAAAATAACTAAAATGAAAATTTTTAAAAATCTACGAAAAAGGAAACACGAATAAAATATTACACGCATTTGTTATTAAAAAGACCCCATAGTAAAGTTTATTATACTTTTCCATTAAAAAGATACTAAAATGAAAATATAATAAAATTATATATTTTTCCCTTTTCTTATCTAAGACTAGGTTTTTACATAATTTATTGAATTGTATTAAAATATACAATGAATTGAAAATTAGTTCACTTGAACGTTTTATATTCTAAAGAACTGAATTGTATTGTATTGAACTATACTGTGATATGAATTAAACTACTATTATAATATGAATTGTACTAAATTTAATTATTTTTCGAATTGTACCAATTTTGAATTGAACTGCACTAGTTTTGAATCGAACTGCACTAATTTTGAATTGAACTATACTAATTTTGAATCAATATCGGATGTCAACATCTGTAATAGAAAAAATAAAGAAAAATATTGGATGTCGATATCTGTAAAAAAAATAAACTTAGGGATGGGGTCACTTAGTATGTCTTAGATAAGAGAGAAAATAAATATATTTACCGAAAGAGAAAGTACAAATTTAAAAAAAAAATGGAGGCGAAGAAAAAATGTTTGGAAGTGTAGGGAAAAACCCTATAAAAAGTTCATGACAAATTTTGTAACGTAATATTTATAAATGAATATGATGCTTCTATGCGTTCTCTCAAGTAGCAACAAGCTTTAGAAGAAGAACAAGTTTATGGTAAGTAGCTAAAAATGGAGCATTGCACAATGCAATGAGAATTGGTTTATAAAAAAGTTGTATGTATTCCATCATAAATGAAAACCACACACACATTAATTAGAATTGTGGAATGACTTAGAAATATGATGACTAGTTAAAAAAGTAAACTCAAGAAAAGATGAAGAAATTTTTTACATTGGCTAGAACAATTCATTTCTTGTTATGCAGAGTAAAATTTATTCATAAGAAAATTGTAAATATTGGATGAGAAACAAAAATCATACACACATCATTTAAAAACAATAGAATAACTGAAAAACACATTATGTCTAATTAAACTTGCTCTTCAAACTAAAAAGATATATGAAAATGTTTGAAATATATATATATATATATATATATATATAATATATATATATATATATATATATATATATAAAAGAAATAAGAAAAATATACTATAATAATTAAATTTTGTGTTAAGACATGTAACAGGAATCTCACACGTGTTAAGTTAAAAAGTTGCTCATTGGTATTTTTTTTTTATAACAAAGCTCATTTAATTATCCACACCAAACATCGTTTTTCTTTATACACATGCATAATGAAGAAAAAGTGAACATTTACATATTATTCAGTAACATTGTGAGTTTTTCTTCTGTTTCATATTTCAGATTCAATATATATATATTTGAGCAAGAAAATAATAAAAGAAAAGTGTATTACTCAAGTTATAAGGAGAATCAAAATTCAAGTGATAACATGTTAAACGTTAAGGCATGGAGTGACATATATTTATTAGGTTTGTCTGATGCATTGGTCCCGTATTTTTGTTATTAATAATTTGATAAAATCTTTTAATTTTGTTTATTGATCGACATTTTAATGATTATTTTGGATTTAGACGATAGCAAGAACATTTTGTGTGTTTGTTTATCCAAATTGCACTAGTTTTAAATTGAATTACACTAATTTTACTAATTTTATAATGTATGATTGTATTACACAATAATAATCTAACTTTTATAATTTAAAAATTCTTAAAAAATAATACTTGAAATTGTTGACTCATTGCAACGAACATAATGCATTTTCTCTGTACCCTCTTTGATTCATTGGTTTATTAAGAAGGATTGTTGAATTTCTAAGGATTGAAAATCACAATCATAAACCTGAATTTGGAACTTGGGAAAACAATCATTGAATTCGAAATTTACGATAACCTGGTGAAGGTGGCCAACAGGCTTTGCTTGAATGGACCATGAAGATTAAAGTAACAAAGAGAAAAAGAGTCATGAAGAAAAGCTAGTTAAAGTATTGGTGGAAAGGAGAATGATGTTGTTTTGTATAAATGAAGGGTGTGAGAGATATGGATATAGAGATCCAATTGTAAAGCCTGTTGTTTTGTATAAATGAAGGGTGTGGACATCCATAACGAAAAAAATATATTGAATGCCGACATTCGTAACAGAAAAAAAATATATCAGATGTCAACATATGTACAAAAAATAAACTTGGGAATGAAATCACTTAATATGCATTAGATACGAGAGAGAACAAATATATTTAGTGAGGGGCAAAGTGCATCTTTAAAAAAAAAATTGGAGGCGAAGAGGAAATGTTTGGAGGTGTAGGGAAAAAAGTTCATCCCAAATTTTGTGATATTTATCAATGAATATGACACTTCTATGTAGAGTCTCTCAAGCAAAAACAAGTTTAGAAGAATTTCAAAATGCAATGAGAATTGGTTCTTGAAATCAGATGGAATCAATTATATTTCGTGTGTGTTTTCTAGGGTTTCACTTGTTTATAAAAAATTTGTATATATTCCATCACAAATGAAAACCGAACACACACATAAATTAGAATTGAGAAATAACTTAGAAACACATGATGACTATTTAAAAAAGTAAACTCAACGAATGATGAAGAAATTTTTGATATTGGTTAGAACAATTCATTTCCTCGTTATGCAGAGTCAACTTTATTCATAAGAAAGTTGTAAATATTGTATCAGAAACAAAAATCATACACACATCAATTAAAAACAATAGAATAACTCAGAAATACATGATGTCTAATTAAACTTGCTCTTCGAGCTAAAAAAATATATGAAAATGTTTTATATATATATATATATATATATATATATATATATATATATATCGTTTTTTTTTCATCTAATGGCTAAGATGAGTTAATGCTAAAAATGACTATATTAAAAAAATGAATGATAAAATAATAATAAGTAACTTTCTAAAAATTATTCTACTTTCCTTATTTTGTTCACGTTATTGTTCGACATTTTAATGATTATTTTGGATTAGATGATAGCATGGACATTTTGTGTGTTTGACATTTTTTGATAATGTAATAATTCTTTTTAAGACATTGAAATTTGGAGTGTGTAATAATTTTTATCGTTTTTCTAAAGTAAATATTGTTATTTTTACTAAGAGGCATATTGACACCTATAATTTTGAAACGAATGCTTTTCTTTGGAGGTATCTCACTACAAAATAATTAATTTTTACTGGCCCTTATTATTTTATGGTTAAATAAGCATTTGGAAATTTTTTCTTTCTATTAATTTTATATATCGGTCACAATCTTTTTTATCCTCAACGGTCATATAGGGCAGATCGATAATTATAGAAAGTAATATTTTCTTTTTAATAATTTTGTATAACGGTCATAAAAAGCAGTCTAATGTACCTTTATCACTGACCCAAAACCCTTACCCACCCATGCCTCATACACTCTTCACGTCTATTAAGTCAAGGATTCCCGAAAGCAACTCAGCGTTCAAATGGCCCAGCACAACCTTTACCCTACCCTTCGTCGTATTTTCAGGTTCATGTGTTAGACAATGTGCCTTCTACGCTTCTACGCATCGACGCAGAGGCTTAAGGGTTGATGAATACAAGATCTTTGGAATTCAAACACTTCGATTTAAGAATTTATGTTCAGATTTTATTTATTTATTTACGACCTGAAATCCACTGAGGTGGTGTTCAAGAATAGCAAAAGAAAATTGTTTTTGGTTTCTTTCTTATCTAATGTTTATCATCGTGTTTCTTCCACTCTTATAGACTCGAAACTACTTGGATGCGTGGTGTGTTTTCTTTTGGGCTGCAACACCAACAACTCTCTTTTCACATATGGACTTTATGCACTCATGAGACATCAACTTGATGCTGCAATAGTATTTTCAAATTTATTTCACATATGTACTTTATGCTCAATGGTATTTTCTTTGAATGCTTATTTATCAAATGCTGTTGGCAGTTTGGGAGGTACGACATGGTAGCGTGATGGCACTGAGAGAGATTTTAGCACATCAAGGTGCTTCTGCTGGCGTATTTAAACCTGACTCACCCATGGGTGGGACCTTGTTTATTGAATTGGAAGACAAAAGTATACCAACCACATTGAAGAGAGAGAGGGAAATTGATTTAAATATGCAAGTAAATGTGACGCTTTTATGCCATGTTTTTTGTAATTAATTCTTTGAAGTAGCTGAATCAGAGTACTCGCATGAATATAAGTTCATCATTTATTTTAGTTCAGAGATTATGCAGAGAATAAATGGTTTTTATAATTTCAAACGGAAGCTTACCTCTAATTCTAGGTTTTGCACTATGGTTTACGTTGTATTGAGGTCAAATGATTGTTTTACAATGGTATATTAGTATTAATATGTTAATCATCTGTTTGCAGTGTAATGAATCTACTGGCAGAAATCTATTCTCAAGAAGATATGGCGCCAAATATGTATGAAGTTTTGAGATTGGGAGACAAGGAAATGGAAAATGGAGGTGGTGGTTCTGGTGATGGCGATGGAGAAGAAAATCCTTATGTGCTTTCAACATTGGCACAACGTTTGTGGCCCTTTATGAGGCATAGTATCACATCTGTTCGCTATTCTGCAATACGGACTTTGGTATGTATTTTCTTTCTTGATTTTTAGTGAAAAAATTGAATCTCATCTTATCAAATGTATTTATCAAATGGTTTCTTTCTCACAATAGGTGGTACAATTGTTGATGTCTTGCCATGAATTTTCTATCTTCAGGAGAGGCTACTTGAAGCTGGATATAAAAGAAGCATGTCTGAGTTGTCTGGTGCTTCATTCTGGCCCTCTTCTATATTTGGAGATACCCTTAGAATCGTATTCCAGAATCTGCTATTGGAAACAAATGAAGATATTTTGCAATGTTCTGAGAGAGTTTGGAGTCTCCTTGTTCAGGTATATGAGATTTGGTTTTGTACAAGGCCTAAAGAAGGTGTATTTCATCTGGTTTCACATTCTGTCAGCTTTTGTGATAGAGAGATAAACATATTTTCAGGACTATATTTTAACTGTTAAACGAAATTAGTTTATATAGTTTCAGAAATCATGTACAGTACTATGTTAAAATAAGTAGTAATATTACATGCGTGCACATCATGATCATTCATGTGTTCCTCTCTTAGGCACTGTTTGGTTTTGAGGGCAGGAATTGAGAAGATAGAAATAAAGAAATAAGTTGTGAATAGAGGATAGTTAAGAAATGAGATTGAATGTTTAGTTGTTTGGTAGAGTAGAAATAGATGAGTAATAAAGAGAGGATTTTGAAAGTTATGTAAATTGATTGGAAGTAAGGATAGAGACAGAAAGATGAATAAGAATGGTGAGAAATAATACAGTGGGTTCCACCCACTATTATTTTATTTATATATTTTCTTTTCTCCTGCCACCTCTTTTTTCCCTCTACTATACCGAACAAGGGGTTAGAGAAGTGATAATTCTTATGGAAACCAGTTGGTATATAAAATATATGTTATTCTATTATCCTACCAACGTAGTCATGTTATACTTTTGAGCTACTATTGCAACAATCTCTTTCAAGCTGGAGCATATAATAATTTACTTTACCATGTTTCTTAGACCTCTAGGAGGCTTTGTAAATACATGTGCTAGCTGGCTGGTCATTTAAGTTGATAAAGCTACTAAAAATGTACCTTTACATGATATTTCCTGGATTAGACTACGATCCATCTCTATGTGTCTATCTATGTGTCTAGTTCTGATAATGGCCTGGTTTGTTTGTGCTTACTTTTTTAAGCGTCTTTCAATAAAATAAACAGATTTCAATTTTTGAATGCCTTTAATCTGCTTATTTTAAAAATATAAAATTTCCTGTTTTTTTAATAAGCACATTCTGTCTGCATAAATAAGTGATTTTTTAGAATTGTTTATTTAAAGAATATTTATTTTAAGTTTGAACAGATTGACTGTGACGTTGATTGTTTATTGTCTTCTTTTTTCATCAAAGTATTTTATGTTGAAAGTTTGCTTTGTTTCATGTAAATCTTCCCACTACTTTATGTATCTAGTCAATCATTGTTGTGGTGTTATAGATGTTTACAGTGGTCCATTTTTTCTGTAGAATTTTCTGCTCACCTCTTCCCTTCTCTACGCCCTAAAAAGTGATTCCATACCACCTTTGGTCGTGGTTGTTTAAATTTTACATGTATTGAATTGATATCTCTATTTTCTAATCCAACTAGTTGTCTGCCTGCTTAATGGCAGTTCTTACGGGTGGTTGCAAGTTCTTACGGGTCTTCTTGGAGTGAACTTGCATCTACACCATTTGGATCAGCATTAGATGCCTCAAAGATGCTGGCCAGTTGCTTTTCCACGAAAAAGTCAAATTAGAGCAGCTGCTAAAATGAGAGCTGCAAAAATTGAAAATGAACGGGGTTTGGAATTTAGTCTTGATTCTATTAAAGGAGCTATTCCACAAGATAGAAATGGAGATGTGGACACATGTGTTACTCATACCCGAGTAGTTACAGCAACTGCTTTGGGATATTTTGCTTCTAAGCTGCCAGTGGGTTCTTTAAAATATGTGATTGATCCACTATGGAGCTCTCTAACCTCTTTCTCTGGTGTCCAACGCCAGGTACGTATTTGAGTGCAGAAATATACAGCTATGCAAACTTCAGCCTTCCCTACCTGCCATTAATTTTTTCTATTGTATTTAGGTTGCATCTATGGTACTTATTTCTTTGTTCAAGGAGATTAAGCTCAAGAATTCGTCCAAAAACCTTGATGGCCTGGTGCCCTCAAAGGTTGGTTGCTGGACTTATTAGCATGTTCTGACCCAGCATTCCCAACAAAAGATTCACTTCTTCCTTATGCTGAGCTTTCCACAACTTATGCAAAAATGCGCAGTGAGGCTGGTCAATTACTAGATGTAGTCAAGTCTTCTGGTATGTTTGATGAGTTATTGACAGCAACACAAATTGAGTTGGACCGCTTGAGTGTGAATGACGCTATTGGTTTTGCTTCAAAAATTCCAGCTTTGTGTAATGATAGTTCTGCAAATGAGTCCTTGGCAAAGAACATCATGGATGATATTGAATCCTCCAAACAGAGACTCTTGACAACTTCTGGATATTTAAAATGCGTTCAGGTATACTTAAAAATTTATTACTTTGAACTTTCTTGAAGTGGTTCGTATTACATGTTTTGTATTTCATGTGTTTTAAGTTGTCGGCAATGATTTTGACTTGCTTATTTACTGTTCATCTGATGATTTGCAGAGCAACTTGCATGTTATTTTGACTTGCAGATTTAGTTTTCTTTGAACAGTTAAACTATTTTCCTGTTCCTTAGTTTTATTCCAGCATATGCATTTTTAAATTTATTTATTGTTTTTATAGTTTGAACTTTCATTTTTAGTCTTAAACTTGTGTAACTAGTTTATTTTACTGTTAGATTTCAGTTTTATTTTGTTGTTCTAAAGTTATAGAGTTGTTAATTAGTTTGTAAACTTGGGTGTTGTGTGTCTTTGTTCTTGTGTTGTGTTTTTGTGTGTTTGTGTGTGTTTTGTTCTTGTGTTGTTGTGTGTTGTGTCTTTGTTCTTGTTTTGTTTGTGTTTTTGTGTGTCTTTGTTCTTGTTTTGTTTGTGTTTTTGTGTGTCTTTGTTCTAGTTTTTTGTTTTGTGTTTGTGTGATGTGTTTTTATGTTTGTAGGGTCTAGGGCCTATGACTAGGGGGTCTAGGACTCTAGGATTAGGGAGTCTAGGACTAGAGTCTAGGAGTAGTTTAGGACTATAGACACTAGGACTAGAATTTAGAACTAGAGTCTAGGATTAGGACTAGGGGGTCTAGGACTAGGGTCTAGGATTAGGGTCTAGGACTAGAGTAGGTTTAGAGTCTAGGTTCTAGGACTAGTGGGGTCTAGGAGTAGAGTTTAGGACTATAGAGTCTAGGACTAGAGTGATTAGGGTCAAGGTTCTAGGACTAGGGGGTCTAGGGGGTCTAGGAGTAGAGTTTAAGGACTAGAGTCTAGGTTTAGGGTCTAGGACTAGAGTAGGATTAGAGTCTAGGTTCTTGGACTAAGGGTCTAGGAGTAGAGTTTAAGGAAAGTCTAGGATTAGGGTCTAGGACTAGAGTCTATAGATTAGGGGGTTTAGGACTAGAGTCTAGGATTAGGGTCTAGGACTAGAGTAGGATTAGAGTCTAGATTCTAGGACTAGGGACTAGGATTAGAGGGTCTAGGACTAGAGTAGGAGTAGGTTTAGAGTCTAGGTTCTAGGACTAGTGGGGTCTAGGAGTTAGGACTATAGAGTCTAGGACTAGAATCTAGGACTAGAGTGATTAGGGGTCTAGGTTCTAGGACTAGGGGGTCTAGGGGGTCTAGGAGTAGACTTTAAGGACTAAGGGTCTAGGAGTAAAGTTTAAGGAGAGTCTAGGATTAGGGTCTAGGACTAGAGTAGGATTAGGGGGTTTAGAACTAGAGTAGGATTAGAGTCTAGGTTCTAGGACTAAGGGTCTAGGAGTTAAGGAGAGTCTAGGACTAGAGTAGGATTAGGGTCTAGGTTATAGGACTAGGGGGTCTAGGGTAGGTTTAGAGTCTAGGTTCTAGGACTAGTGGGGTCTAGGACTAGGGGGTCTAGTCTAGGACTAGAGTAGGATTAGAGTCTAGGTTCTAGGACTAGGGGGTCTAGGCCTAGGGGGTCTAGGAGTAGCGTTTAAGGACTAGAGTCTAGGATTAGGGGGTCTAGGACAAGAGTAGGATTAGGGGGTCTAGGACTAGAGTAGGATTAGAGTCTAGGTTATAGGACTAGGGGGTCTAGGACTAGGGTCTAGGAGTAGAGTTTAGGACTATAGTCTATGACTATAGAGTTTAGGACTAGAATCTAGGACTATAGAGTCTAGGACTAGTGGGGTTTAGGACTAGGGGGTCTAGGACTAGAGTCTAGGACTAGTGGGGTTTAGGACTAGGGTCTAGGAGTAGAGTTTAGTACTATAGAGAGTCTAGGACTAGAGTAGGATTAGGGTCTATGACTAGAGTATTAGAGTGTTCTAGGACTAGGGGGTCTAGGACTAGAGTCTAGGATTAGGGTCTAGGACTAAAGTAGGATTAGAGTTTAGGTTATAGGACTAGGGGGTCTAGGACTAAAGTCTAGTATTAGGGTCTGGGACTAGAGTAGGTTTAGAGTTCAGGTTATAGGACTAGGGGGTCTAGGACTGTATTAGGGTCTGGGACTAGAGTAGGATTAGAGTTTAGGTTCTAGGACTAGGGGGTCTAGGCCTAGGGGGTCTAGGAGTGTTTAAGGACTAGAGTCTAGGGTTTAGGGGGTCTAGGACTAGAGTAGGATTAGGGGGTCTAGGACTAGACTCTAGGTTATAGGACTATGGGGTCTAAGACTAGGGTCTAGGAGTAGAGTTTAGGACTATAGAGTCTAGGACTAGAATCTAGGACTAGAGTATAGGACTAGTGGGGTTTAGGACTAGAGTCTAGGAGTAGAGTTTAGTACTATAGAGAGTCTAGGACTAGAATCTAGGACTAGAGTCTAGGATTAGGGTCTATGACTAGAGTAGGGATTAGAGTCTAGGTTCTAGGACTTGGGGGTCTAGGACTAGAGTAGGTTTAGAGTCTAGGTTCTAGGACGAGTGGGGTCTAGGACTAGAATCTAGGACTAGAGTCTAGGATTAGGGGTCTAGGACGAGTAGGATTAAAAGTCTAGGTTCTAGGACTAGGAGGTATAGGACTAGGGGGTCTAGGAGTAGAGTTTAAGGACTAGAGTCTAGGATTGGGTATAAGACTAGAGTAGGATTAGGGGGTCTAGGACTAGAGTAGGGGGTCTAGGATTAGGACTATAAAGTCTAGGACTAGAGTCTAGGATTAAAGTCTAGGACTAGGGGTTTAGGACTAGGGGGTCTAGGAATAGAGTTTAAGGATTAGAGTCTAGGATTAGGTAGGGTCTAGGACTAGAGTAGGATTGAGGGTCTAGGACTAGAGTCGGTTTAGAGTCTAGGTTCTAGGACTAGTGGGGTCTAGGACTGGGTCTAGGAGTAGAGTTTAGGACTATAGAGTCTAGGACTAGAGTAGGATTAGAGTCTAGGTTCTAGGACTAGGGGGTCTAGGAGTAGTCGTAGAGTTTAGGACTATCGAGTCTAGGACTAGAATCTAGGACTAGAGTAGGATTAGAGTCTAGGTTCTAGGACTAGGGGTCTCGGACTAGGGGGTCTAGGACTAGAGTCTAGGACTAGAGTAGGTAGGATTAGAGTCTAGGTTATATGACTATTGGGGTTTAGGACTAGGGTCTAGTCGTAGAGTTTAGGACTATAGAGTCTAGGACTAGAATCTAGGACTAAAGTCTAAGGACTAGAGTAGGATTAGAGTATAGGACTAAAGGGTCTAGGATATAGGACTAAAGGGTCTAGGATTAGGGTCTAGGACTAAAGTAGGTTTAGGGTCTAGGACTAGGGTCTAGGAGTAGAGTTTAGGAATAGAGTAGGACTAGAATATAGGGACTAGAGTCTAGGATTAAGGTCTAGGATTAAAGTAGGATTAGAGTCTAGGTTCTAGGATTAGGGAGTAGAGTTTAGGTCTAGGACTAGGTCGTCTAGGACTGGAGTCTGGAGTCTAAGACTAGGATTAGGGGATTTAGGACTAGGATTATAGTGAAATAGGGGGTCTAGGGTCTAGGTAGGACTAGGGTCTAGGAATAGGGGGTCTAGGACTAGAGTCAGATTAGGGGGTGGGCCTAGGATTAGGGCCTCGGATTAGGGGGTCTAGGACTGGGGGGATTAGAAGAGTCTAGGATTAGTTTAGGACTATATAATCTAGGACTAGAGTCTTAGGGTATGACTAGGGGGAGGGGAGGGGGTCTAGGACTAGAAGGGATTAAGGGGTCTAAGACTAGTACTAGGATTAGGCCTAGGACTAGTCTAGGACTAGGTAGGGTCTAGTTACTCGGTCTAGGATAGGACTAGAGGTTCCCGTGTCACGGTCCGTCCGGGGGTGGTCCCAGGTAGCGTTCGGGTCCTGCGTTAGGTCCAAGTTGGGTCCGTCCAGGCCAGGTTCGTGCAGGTCCCTTGGGCCGCGTGTATGGGTCCTTGTTTGGCCAGGAGAGTCCAGGTCCCCCCGGTCACCCAGGTCTGACCGATTTTTGGGTTAGGTGACCAATTTCTGGGTCGAGTCATTGGGGTCCATTGGGTGGGGGGTTTCGTACCGCGTCCTAGGTCCGTGTTGGGCCAAGTTTGTGTGGGCCGCGTTTGGGGTCCTTGTCTGGCCAGGTCTCGCGTCAGTGCCAGGTCCCCCCGGTCACCCGAGTTTGATCGATTTCTGGGGTCCTTGTCTGGCCAGGTCTCGCGTCAGTGCTAGGTCCCCCCGGTCACCCGGGTTTGATCGATTTCTGGGTCGGGTCACCAGGGTCTCGTGCCGGGTCCCCGGGTTAGGACACGGGGTCTCGTTGCGTCTTGGGGGACCTGGGGTTCTTTCGGGGTCCCGGCTCCCCGGGTCCTTACGGGTCTCGGGGTTCCGGGTCCGATCGGGGGTTCCGGCTCCCAGTGGGTCTCGCGTTCGTGCGTGTCCTGGGTTCAGAGGTCCGGGGGGTGGCTTGGGGGGTCCGAGGAATCAGGTTCGTGGTTTAGGGGTCTCATGGGACTTTGTGTCTCTTTCATGTAGGATCCTGGGTTCGGAAGTCTGGGGTCCCCTCGAGTCCCGGGGATTTTGGGTCTCGAGCCGCGTCCGGGGTATCGGGTTCGTGAGTGTCCCCCGGGCCGCTCCGGGGGTCCTGGGCCGAGTCTGGGGTCCCAGGTCCAGCCGATTTCTGAGTCGAGTCATCGGGGTCTCTCAATCTGTTCGGGGGGTTCCAGGTCCTTCCAGGAGGACTTGGCGAGGGGACCTGGGTTCTGGGTCCTTTTTCCACGGGTGATCGGGGGTGTCCCGACCGAGGTCTTTGGCTGTGTTCGAGGGTCGGGTTCGTGCGGGTCTTTGGGTTCCGAACCCTATTGTATTTTCTTTCTTTTTTTTGATGGGGTGAAAAGATTAAGTTGCTGCTCTTGATAGTTTGGTTTCATTTTCAAGTGTGGCATCCTTCTAGGATTTGTGATGTCTTATAATTTCATTTTTCTTTGAAATTTACTGAGAGAACATCAATATGTGCCTCGACCACGGGAGACACTAATCAGATTGAGAGAAATAGTTCTAATAATCGCATAAGGCCAACGCGGTTAATACTTCAAAAAGCTTATTATGTCAAAAATGTAAGGAATTTGGCCATGCTATGGAAGGTTGTAGTAACCCAAGAATCTGGTGCTGAAATATCTGTAACTATGTCAAGTAGTTCAAAAGATGAGAACCATCAAAGACAATAGATTGAAAGTTGCTATTCAGGCTGCTTTAATGGGAAGGCATGAAATTTACAAAAAGAAAGAAGTATCTAATCAAACTGATGAGGTTTCTACCTTAGGCACAAATTTGAATTGTTAAATGACTTCAAATGACCCTATTAACTCTTTTTTAGATAATTGAGGTACCAAATTGAACTTAACAAAATAAATGAAGTACCAAATTAGTAATTATCTAAAAGTTACATTTCTTTTAGTATTTTAATCACTAATGGTAAAACTCTTTAAAATGAAACTTTCTTTTAACAGGAATCAAAATAATCTCTGTAAATTTCAAATACAGAAAAAACCTCTCCTTATGAAATTGATTATCCCTTTCATTTGCATCTTGGTTTTCTAATTTCTCACTCAAGCTTTTGTCTTTTTTGTGATTTGTGACAAGGTTACTCGCTGCGAAGTTCTCTTCGAAACTAATCGAACAAAATCTGTCAAAAATTCAATCTTCTTACATCCAATCTATTTGACCGTGCATGTGATCTTTTTAGGGTTGTAAGGATTGTATGTATCCCTAGAGTCACATTTTATTCCTTGCTAACTAGTAGTTTGATTTGTCTTTCCATTTTCTTTAGATTGAGGTAGAGATTTTGTGAATTCAAAAATGACTCTTGGGATTCTTAGTTATTCTGAGGTGAATGAAGCTAATTTTTTCTTTCCCAATTTCATATTGATTTTCTGCCAATTGAATTGTTTGCGTGTTGAATATGATATTTGATGCAATGAACTATTTCTAGTGGTACTGTTGCATGTGCATTTTTGTTTCTTAGTTTTGCTGAGAATGAAATTGAAATGTTGATATGGGAATTTATAAGAATTGAGAATGTTTTATACAAATTAGGAATGATTTGGAACTAAGGATTTGAATCGTTGCAATTTGGTCAATTTGAAATTTTTTGAATAAACATTTAACAGAAATAAAATAAAATATATATTTTTAAATTAAAATAAATTTATTATTCATAAAAATATCTTACGTTAATTTCTCTAAAATTTAACTTTTCACTCGTGTGTAAACTAATTTTAGGTTTATAAATTAGTTAATTTGATTTAATAAAAAATTTATTGTTAAGTATTTTTCAAAATGTTAAGAAAATAAATTAAGAAATTAATTTTTGAAGTCTTAAAAGGTAAAAGTGTATTTTATGAATACATTTTAAGAGAAAAAAAAAGAAGAAGCAAATTGTTTTAAGAACTAGTGTAGTTGTAAAAAAGTAATAGTCAGTTGATAGCAATTTGTTTTTTTTGTCAAAATCAATGACAGGAAACACTGCAAAAATAAATCAAAAAATACATCTTATATTTATTTATTATATTTCTTAAAAATAGAATAAGGAAGGAACTGCAAAAATAAAAAAAGGAAAAAAAAAGAAAAAAGGAAAAGAAGAAAAGTGTTCCATTATCTGATCCCTAACTTTTGACGCTGTCTCTCACACACTCTGCGGCCTCGTTTTCACCGGCGACTTTCTCTGCTCCGGCACCGGAGTCCACCGGAGTGGTCTCTTTATGAGTCTGATTGAAAAATTATTTGTAAAAGATTTTTAAATGAATTATAAATTTAGTTTAAAAACTGAATATTATTATTTATTTTATTTACTTAAATTGGTGAAGTTGTGTGAATTATTCATTAATGACTCAAAGTTACCTTTTAAATTAAATGTTTCAGAGAGCATTTGAGTTGATTTATTTAAAAGTAACCTTTTCTTCTTTTGGCTTGATATACTTCTAAGGCATCTCGGAAGCAAGTCATAAATAATTTTATAGTAAATTTGTATGTAATGATCTTCACATATATCCGAACATGCCTGAATCTATTTTCACTCTAAAAACTAGTGATGAATGTGATTGTTTGAAATGTCCGTCTGTTAAATGTGAATAACTTATATCACTGTTAAAAAAATAATTTACATAATGTTTAAATTTATGCATCGATCAGAAGGAAAACAACATGACAGATAGAAATATAAAATTGGTAAATGTCCTTTGGTAGGTGGATGGCGGCGTGTGTAAAGCGGAAGGGTAAATTAGGAAATATGAAAAGAAAAAGTAAAAATAAGTTTATATGAGATGATGAAGGAGGCGAGTGATATCGAAAGGCGGAGAGAGAAAGAAAGAGAGATGGGTTGCATCGTGAATCTCAACAGCGCAGCAACCGCTTCACTTCGGTTGCCCACTCCGACTGAAGGCGACAAGAAGGAGCGTGGATTTTGTTGTTTTCCCCGTCGCCGCCACCACCGTCGTCATCATCAGTTCCGACCCCCTTCCGCTCCAACCGCCACCAATTCCCGTTCCCATTCTCTGGTTCGTATCTTCATTTTTACTTTTATCATTCATTCTATTTGATTGGATTCACAATTCACCGTCATACACACAAACAGACCGTCACCAATGAAGCGCTCAATGTTATGATTTCTGGTGCTCCCGCTTCTGGCAAAGGCACCCAGTGCCACCTAATCGCCGACAAGGTTTACTTTCTTTCTCTTTCTACTGCTTTTCTACTGCACACACTCACACATCACATAACCTTTTTAGTTTTCCTTCAAATATGCTCATTCCTTCGATTCATCTAAATTATATACGCAGTACGGTTTGGTGCATATTGCTGCTGGAGATTTACTTAGGGCCGAAATTGCCACAGGAAGTGAAAATGGAAAGCGAGCCAAGCAGTATATGGAGAAGGGACAGTTGGTCCCTGACGAAATTGCTGTCATGGTATGTAATCTTTGTAATCCAATCTTACTTTTTCTCTTCAATTCATTCTTGTCCTCTGCTCTTTCTCTTACCCTCCATTTTCTTCTGCTACAGATGGTCAAGGATCGTCTCTTGAAACCAGATTCTAAGGAACGTGGTTGGCTTTTGGATGGTTATCCCAGGAGCTTGTCTCAGGCCACTGCACTTAAGGGATTTGGGTTTGAGCCTCATACTTTTCTTCTTCTAGAGGTAAACATTTTGTTGTTTTCCTTTCAACGTTTCTACCTCTCATTACCCATTTTTTTTCTTTTCATAAACCAGTTGGGTGATATTAGAAAAATGAAGCCAAATGAATGTTAATAGTGATACTATAAAAGCCAATACCATTGATCTTGAATGCAGAAAAGTCAAAGTAGCTTTTCTTATCATTTTCTTTTGATTTTTCAGGTTTCTGAAGACTTGCTTGTGGAGAGAGTAGTTGGACGGAGATTAGATCCTGTAACCGGGAAGATATATCACTTGAAGTATTCTCCTCCAGAGACAGAAGAAATAGCTGCAAGGCTTACCCAACGCTTTGATGATACTGAAGAGAAGGCAAGAATATATCCCTAATCTGTTTTGTTTTGTTTTGTTTGTTTTTTTTTTTGAAAACATATAAATTCTTTTTTTTTAGATTATTATTTTATACCTACACACACGTGTATAGATTATAATTGTGTCCAATTGAATGTTCTTTACCATTGTCGTTTGCTTGACTTAGGTGAAGTTGCGATTGAACACCCATCATCAAAATGTGGAGTCCGTCCTTGCCCTGTATAAAGATATAACTGTTAAGGTATGCTCTATAAACTCTCTCTTATATGTGCGCACATGCTTGTGCAACAACAAACATATGGCAGAAGCAATCCTGTTCAACATATGTGGAGTGGACATCATTTATAAAGCATTTCCCTATTTATCATTTTTATAGTGGATAATCCATCCACTACTACTGTATAGAACATGGATATCCACAATTGCATACTTGTTCTTGTGGATTAGATGCCAAGTGTATCTCCTCAGCATGAATCAAAAGAAAAAGAAAAGGGACTTTGTGTATTTTGAATTAAACAATAATTAGTAATATAAAACATTTGATGTATTCTGAAAGTGGAACAGTTACATTGGTTGATAGATGCTTGATGCTTAGCTACTTTAAGCTTGAATGTTGTGTTTCTTCGAGTGTTATTAGTGGCTGGTTTCGGTCAGTTTATTTTGTATTCAAGAAGTTTCTATAAAGCAAAAGCTAAGATATAGGAGAAAATATATTTTGGACAGGTCCTGCTCCGTATAATTGGGTGAAACCCACTTAAGCTACCTTTTTTTTTGTCTTCAGATTAATGGAAATGTCTCAAAGGAGGAGGTATTTGCTCAAATTGATAGTGTACTGTCAAGTCTTGTTGAGCAAAGGAAAGCTGCTTCAGGATCCGTGGTTGCATAGAAAACCATCTTTTGACATTTTGGTATAGCATTGCTGGTGATAGTGGATTCAAAGTTATTTATTTAGTCATAAGAGTCTTCATTCAATTTCTCGTGAAGATTATCTCACGGCTTTATATATCCCTCCATTTGGAAAGCAGTGTGATGATTGGTTTGGACCATGAACGAGGACATGTGGCAGTGTAGTAGTGCACAGAATATTTTCCAAGTTCGTTTTTTATGTGAAATAATTACCATAAAATCGATTTTATGTAATGGAGGATTTTGTGAATTATGATTTGCTGGCTCCTGTCACCGCTTGGTCGGTATGTGTTTTCTTTACATTTTCTGTAAATTATTCGTTGATAAAAGAAAACCATACGCTCGATCTTCCGAAAAGGAAAATGACCTATTCTATGTTCTTGATTATATAGTTTGCTTTAATGTTGTAACAGTGTCGTAAATGTGAAGATTAATACTAAAATGGTGTAAAGTATTAACTGCCAGTATTGCTCCAAGAGAATGGAGGTACCTTTTTTAATTTTTTGTTCGTAAGCATCTTAACATCTCCTTGCTGATTCATATATTTCTTAAAGAAACAAGTAACAAGTGTATAATGGTTATTTAGTTATTCACTTCTAATGAGAGTTTTTTTCCCTACAATTTTTAAAATATTAAACTTTAGGCTTTGTTTGAATTGGAGGAAAAGGTCAGAAGAAAAAAAGGTGAGATAGTTGAAAGTGAGTGAGAGAAAAGTTAGCGGGAGATGATTAATGTGATATTACAATGTACGGATACTTTAATTTAGGTGAAAATTTTATTATTTTATTTGGATCATGTATCTATATCTTATACAATAGGATATTTTATTAATTTATCAATTAAGTATTTAATTTACAAAATTATACTAAATTACAAGAAATCTTTTACTAATGATTAGTAATTAATCACTATAATTGATTTATAATTAATTTATGTCTTGATTTATAAACTAAATATTATTAGCAATTAAAATAGTTTAAAATATTATAATTGGTTTTTAAATTGATAACTAAAATAGTTCTATTATAAATTAGTTTTTAAATTGATTATCAACATTAATTATTAAAGTTTTAACTACTAAAATAATTAGTCTTTAACATAGTTTTTGTTATTAAAATTGGTGATTATTTAAAAGATTTTTGTTGTAGTATTTTTATAATGACAATAATTCATATTTTTATGTTGAAGATTCTTGTGTATATGATTTTAATTTGATTTTGCACAATAATAATTATATATTTATTATGTTTTTAAGAATTATTATATAATTTTCAATACCTCTTATTATTTTAAAAGATAAATGTATTTTCAAAAATAAATGTATCTATCCCATACATGTATGGTATAAATTTGATTATACATTAATATTTTACATTTAGAAAATAATTCATAAAATAGGTTTTAAAAAATATTTACTTAAAAAATTAAAATTAAAATTAAAGTACAAATTATTACAAATTTTAATAAAAAATATTTTCATAATAAAAATATATTAAAATAAATTATCAAAATTTAAATTAATTAGTATAATTTTATTATTATTTTAATATTTTATTTATAAAGCATGCATTAAAAAATTATTTATTTTATTATTTTATATTATTAATTATTTCATAGTTTTTCTTTTAATTATTCATTTTAATATAGTAGGACAATGTATTTATAAATATTTAATTTTTATTTATAATTTCATATTTAATTTTTTATGTTAGAATAAAAGAATTTTTTTTTATTTTTAATTTTAGTCGGTTACATTTTTCTGTTTAATCGATTATGCGTTTTGTTTATATGTAAAAGTTCATAAAATATTTATAAAATAGTGACATTTTTCTGCATATAAGGATGAAAGTTTGTTGTAGAATTTGTCATCATTTTTCAAAGTTTTACATTTCGTTTTCTTAGTTGTATTTTGATCAACGAGTAAATCACGATAGCACAAAATAAAATGTATACAAAAAAAAAATACTCATATATTATTAGACAATGCACGTCTTATTCGAGGTTTTCTTTATTACATTTATTTAGTTATTTATTATTAAATTACTTTTAGTTCTATATTCGATATATATGATTTTTGGTGTGAAAGATGTATTAAAGATATTAAATGCACTAAAAAAAATCAAATTGTTCCGGTTCAGAAAAATACGAGATAATTCCTCACCAAAACAAAAAGAAAGTTTTTATGACTTGCTTAGGCCAAAAAACTCTGTCCCTTGACTATGGGAGTAACTCTCTTATTTATATCATAATTAGTTACAAAATATTGATCCCAAGATTCACCAAATAATAACTAAAAGAAAACCCATCATCTAATTCTAAAATATTTTTTAAAAATAACAGCACCTCTCAAAAACAAAATTATCTTCTACTCCTAAAATATCTAAGAATATAATAACCACCCTACTAACTCCCCAAAACATCGCCAGATACAAAACTAATTAAATCAATATTCTCCCTCGCCATCTTACGAGCCTACATACCGAGACGACACCCCCTTATTCCCTCAGTTTGATTCTAACTCCCTCTAGTACAGTATCCTCACTCGGTACCCTACCGAGACAACACCCACTCATCCTCTCAATCTTAAACCGACTTCCTCTGGTCCAGCACACAAATAAATTGACAAAAAAAAAATTATCTTATTAAGTCAATCTGTAGAATTAAATTTCACTTTGTTTTAAGACATAATACCAAATATTGTGAGAAGATGGTTTAAATATTTAATTATATATCTAATATTTGCCTTATATTATAATAAGACCAAATAATAAGATGTGGTGATGGTATAATGGATTATAAGACCGGTAAGTTGTATTTAATTATTATAATATATTATATTTTAATTATTATAAATAAGGAAAATATATTTTTTTTACATATTAAAAATGTAAAAGTAAAAATTATTGGCTTTAAAAGTAATACAGAATCCAAAATTTAAAATGATTTTAGAGACAAAAACATATCATTACCTTTTTTTTAAATTATCATTCTCAACCATTGTTTATTTTAAGTAGTACCATTTGTCGAAAGCATTTTTTATTGGAATAAATGTATATAAATAGTTTTTATGGTGTGTGCTACGTGTTATTTTAAATCGTTTGTTGGATGTGTGGTTAGAGCAGTTAAGCGTTTTCAAATAACTTTCCTATATGAAATTTCCTTCGTACATCAACTTATTAAAACAAAATTTAAATTTGTCCACAGATTTTGTTGGTTCGTATTATTGATGAATCTTTGACTTTTGAGGTATATAATAAGAATTTGCATGTTGAATGATTTGATATCTTTATAACAAACCTTTTTAATAATATTTCTAATTACTAGTCACCATGTGTATTCATGTTACATTTGTTAACTCTCGTATAATTTGGTTTAGCTGAAAGGTCAGAGATATTAGTTATTTGTACATCTTAGAGTTACCAAATTAATAACACTGATTGGTTGAAAGGTCAGAGATAAAAGTCATTCAAGAATCAGTGACTCATCAAATAATCGCGAACCTGCTATTGGGTCGTGTAAAAAAATTTACACTTTCTGGTTCATAGCATAATAAGAATGGTAAAATTGACTCATTTTGAGTCTTTTTTTTTCACCACTTTCATCATAATCTCTATTATGCTCCCATTTATAACCATTCACTGCGAGAAGAGAACAAAATTAATCTAGATGTTTATTGGGCAGTGAAATGACCGAGTAGCAAATAAATTTGAAAAGGAAAACCGAGTCAGAGAACATAGATATGTAGACTCGGTCATGCATAGGTTGCTGAGTCCTAAAAACGACAGTGTTGTGTCTGTGTCTGAGTCTCTGAGTGTGACTATTGTGAAACCGCGTAGAGCCTTTTTTCCATTCTCCTTCTCATAAAAACCTCTTCTCACTTCCCTTCTCTAATCACTAAGAGCTTCACCATGAAATTAATGAACGCTTTTACTATTCATGTACAATTCCATGGCAGCTTTACTCCTTAATCGCTCCTTCTTCTGCCACCTATTCCTTTTCCTTTTTTGTCTTCCATCTATAAACACACTCTCCACTGTTTCCATTTCTCAAACCCCCAATTCAAACCAAACATTTATTTGCGTCTTGCAACATCCAAATCAACAGGGACAATCAAATCTCAACTGCACCACCTTTCCTCGGACTCAGACTCCGCCTTTCACGCTTGATGTGAATCCTACCGTTACCTACTCTCAGATTGTGGGTGGCAACGGCTTTGTATGTGCTTTGGGGCCATCATCTTCTTCCAGTTCCATCATGGGGTGTTGGAGATTCTCCGGCAATGCTTCTAATGTTCCCTACAAGCGCATCTACAATGGATCCCTTCTCCAAGATATTGACAGTAGCCACTCCCACGTTTGCGGTCTTGTAAATAATAATGACAGTGGCCTAAAGCTTGAGTGTTGGCAATGGCACGACTTCAATTCGAGCAGTGGGAGTTTGAGGAACATGTCAATGTCAAGCATTGCCGTGGGAGAGAATTTTGTGTGTGGGTTATCTCCGACGGGGGATGTTAAATGCACCGGCACGGGGAGGGTTAACAATAGTAGAGTTGTTGTTGATGTTCCTCCGCCTGGCGGGAATTACACTTTTCTCGCAGCTGGGGTTAGGCATGCCTGTGTCCTCTCCGGTGACGGTGGTTTGGATTGTTGGGGAGACATGGAGGGTGAGAAACCAGAAGGGAGGTTCGTTTCTTTGGCGTTGGGAGAGAACCGTAGCTGCGCGCTCGGGCACGACAGAAGAGTTGTCTGTTGGGGGTCCAATAATTTCACCATGCTGCAATCCTTGCAAGACACTTTTTTTGAGTCAATTGTGGCAAAGAAAAGTGTTTTCTGTGGAGTTGTGTCTTCCGATTTTTCCTTCCTCTGTTGGGGTTCTCCGTATTTTGATTCAGACAGCAAGGTGTTTGAAGATGTCCTCCCAGGACCTTGTCGGAACAAGTGCCCTTGTGGGCCCTTGCCCAACTCTGCCAAACTATGTCAGTCTTCTGATGTCATTTGCCAACCCTGTTCCCCTCAAGTAGTTCAATCTTCACTTCCACCTCCACCTCCACCTCCATCACCATCACCATCACCATCTCAGCCATTGCTACCATCAAACAACTCTCGTTGGAGCAGCCGAATGGTTGCATTCCTTGTGGTTGGATGTGTGGGGTGCAGTTCCCTGTTGCTAGTCATAGCTTTCTTCCTTCACAGGCACTGCAAGTCTAAACGCAGAGGAAGCCGTGTCCATGACTCTGGCCGGTTGGATGATGAGTCATCTCACTCTCAACCACAACCTCAAACCGAAGCTGGATCTCGTGTTCTTCAGAAGCGCTTGAGTCACGTGATCAGCATGGGAAATGGGAGCCCTTTGGAGGAGTTTTCCCTCCAGACACTGCTTCAAGTCACCGACAATTTCTCTGAGGAGAAGAGAGTTGGGATTGGAAGCTTCGGTTCGGTGTATCGTGCCACTTTGGAGGACGGGAAGGAGGTAGCTATAAAAAGAGCCGAAGCCTCATCTTCCACATACACAGTCTTGGGTGCCCAAGTGGACAAAGACAATGCTTTCGTGAATGAGCTCGAATCTCTCTCCAGACTCCACCACAAGAACCTGGTCCGTTTGGTGGGGTTCTATGAAGACACTAAAGAACGCATTTTGGTGTACGAGTACATGGACAATGGGAGTCTGAGTGACCATCTCCACAAGCTCCAAACTTCAGCTCTGATGTCATGGCCGGTGCGGATCAAGGTGGCTCTGGATGCTGCCAGAGGCATAGAGTACTTACACCAATACGCCACTCCTCCGATCATTCACCGTGACATAAAATCTGCAAACATATTGTTGGATGCCAAGTGGACTGCGAAAGTCTCTGATTTTGGACTCTCCCTGATGGGACCTGATCCTGAAGATGAGGAGGCTCACCTTTCACTTCTCGCAGCTGGCACTGTTGGCTACATGGACCCTGAATACTACAGGCTTCAACATTTGACCCCCAAGAGTGATGTCTACAGCTTTGGCGTGGTTCTGCTAGAGTTGCTCTCTGGGTACAAGGCCATCCACAAAAACGAAAATGGGGTGCCAAGAAATGTGGTTGATTTTGTGGTGCCATTCATTTTTCAAGATGAGATTCACAGAGTGTTGGACAGAAGAGTGCCCCCTCCCACGCCGTTCGAGATAGAAGCTGTGGCGTTTGTGGGTTATTTGGCAGCAGATTGTGTCAGGCTTGAAGGTCGTGACAGACCAACCATGTCTCAAGTTGTAAATAACTTGGAAAGAGCATTGGCTGCATGTTTAGCCCAACCAATACTCTCGAGGTCCACCACTCACTCTTCTTCGCAATAGCGTTATCTTCTTCTCTTTTGCTATCTCCTTCTCCACCACGCTCAGCTTCAGCTCCCTGCATTCTGACACAGTCAACTTTTGTATATTGCATCACTTTTTTTTTTCTTCATTTTTTCAAACTAATTTCGACGTCACGCCTCACACCAGACTACTCAATCATATACACTAACCCGCTCCATTTTTTGTTTTAAAATCCTGTAATAATTTGTAATTGATGGTGACGCCAAGAAGTGTATCATTCATTCATGATTCTATTATTATGTACCAAGCAAGGAAATGGAAATTACACTGTGGAATGAATAGTTTGAATCAGTGTGCATTCTAAGGCAAAAAATACACGGTTCAATTCACATCCTCCTTTTCATTTTCTTTTTCTAACAACTACTGGCTTCTCGGTCAATGTTTCGCTTATATTTCTTCACGAGACAAAGTCCAATAGAAGGAAATTTTTTTAAGAGGAGACTTGTAGCAAAGTCTTAAGATCTCTAACAAACCAAAATATACTTGTTTTTCAACTTGTTGAATCTTCAGATCTGTCGTTGACATGGGTGTGTCTAGACTCTTTCCTTTTATTTCAGCAACTCAAGTGACAAAAGAAAACACTTAGGTGCAGCTTTGGTAGATGGAAGAAATGGGAGCAAAGCAAAAAGGCTTTGTATTTCAAACTTAAAAGTTTTTTTTCTTCACAAAACTTAAAGTGGGTCAATACTTAAATAAATAAAAATGTTTTTTAGACATAAAGATGAAAACCAATAAAAGTAAAAGGAAAAAGTGAAAAGAGCTTGGGGTAGTACTATAATACACAAGATACCTAAACACGCAAAGCGATAATATAAGAAAAAAGAGTTTGGTAGGAACCCTTTAGGAAGCCATAATCATCATATAAATGTATGTCGGCATGGTTACGAAAGTGCTACAAAGTTAGGAAAAGGATTCACATTACGATTACATTTTGAAACGAAACTGATCAGAGAAGGGCATTTGTGTCTTTGTGATGACGGAATTTTGGTGATTTCAATGCACAAGGTTCTGCATCAGTTAGCATCTTAACAACCTCTCTCATGGTGGGACGCACAGAAGGAAGCTTAGTGGTGCACTTGATGCCAATCTTCAACACTTTCATCATATCTTCAACACACTCAGATGCCACCCTTTCATCAAGAATGTTGAGAATACTTTCACGGTCATTCAGATGAGTCAAAACCCAATAAACAATATCTTTCGCCTCTCCATAATCCTCTTCAATGGCTTCTCTGCCTGACACTAATTCTAACAGCACCACCCCAAAGCTATAAACATCACTCTTTTCAGTAATGTCAGTGGCATAAGCAAGTTCTGCATCAACGATAACAATATATACGTTAACCCCATGCCATTGAATTTCAAACATACATAAATAGGAAGCATATGTCATAAAAAAGAGAAAAGAACTCAAGATTCACATTAAAACTCAAGAAAAAACTGAAATTTCCCGGAAGAAAACATTTGCAAACTTACCTGGAGCAATATAACCAAGTGTGCCAGCCAGACAGCTATAACCCAATTGCTTATCAGATTTTTCTGCAAACCTTGCAATGCCAAAATCAGCAATTTTTGGCTCATAATCCTCGTCAAGCAAAATGTTGCTGGATTTTATATCCCTATGAATAATAGGTGGATTACAATCATGGTGTAAATAAGCAATTCCTTTGGCAGCTCCTAGAGCAATTTTATACCTCTGTTTCCAATCCAAGTCTGGCTTCCCATCTTTTATCTGTCCATGGAGAGCTTGAAATAGATTACCATTTGGCATGTACTCAAACACTAAAAGGTTGGATCCTCCTTTAAGTAAAGAAGCATAGAGTTTAAGTATATTTCTATGCCTAATTTTCCCCAAAATCTCCATCTCTGCAGCTAAAATTTTCACACCATCTATTTTCCCTAGTTGCTTGACAGCCACCATGGCTCTATTTTTCCTCAATTCCACTCGATAAACCTTTCCTGTGCCACCACTACCTATCAAATTATCTTCATCCAGATTACATATTTCATCAGCATCGATATCTACTTGGTGGAAAGATGCAAGGTTCCATTTTTGACTTATTTCCTTCTGACGTTGCATGCTGTTTTCTGCACCATGCTTGAGGCTTCTACAACTCAAAAGCACGAGACCAGCTAAAATAACAACAAAAATAGAAGCAATGAGAAAGATAAAGACAAATTTATTAGCAGGGATCCCTGGCTGATCACGACTTCTGGCACAAATCTTCAAATCAGAATTCAGGGAAGGTTTTAGGTTTCCCTCGAAACACAGCCCCTTGTTTCCAAGAAAGGCTTTCTCTCCTCCAACAATAAAAAGACCAGATGGAATTCTCCCAGAAAGCAGGTTTTCAGAAAAATCCACCGAACTTAGCTTTATGGCTTCTAAACTATCTGGAATAGAACCTGTGAGTTTGTTTCCAGACATGTTAAGAGAGTTCAATGAGTTCATAAGTGAAATTGACTGGGGGATATTTCCAGATAGAGAATTCCAAGCAAGATTCAAGTCCACTAGTCTTGCACAATTACCCAGTTCTGGTGGTATTGAACCAGTTAAGGAATTCACTTCTAAATGCAAAGAGGATAACTGCTTCAGAGATCCAATTTCAGGCGGTATTTCACCAGAGAAATTGTTGTTGCTCAAGTAAAGCTTCTCCAAGTTCGCCAGCTTGCCAAGTTCTGATGGGAGCTTACCTGAAAACCTGTTTTTTGTCAAAACTACCTGACTTAAGCTAGTAGACAACCCAATTTCTGAAGGTACAGCACCAGTGAAATCATTATAAGCCAAATCAATTATTTTTACATATGGAAGTGCCCAAACCTCATCTGGAATTTTCCCAGATAACTGGTTCATACTGATCCTGAATCTCCTCAGAGATTTACATGTAGCATAAGACTCCGGAAAAGTCCCTGAGAAATTGTTTTGCAATGCAAGCAACAACCTCAACTTACTTCTTTCACACAAGAACTTTGGGAAATCGCCTGAAAATTGATTCTCAGATATGTCAATACTTTCAAGTGGTGAAAAACGGCCAAAATTTTCTGGAATCCTCCCAGTGAAGTTGTTTCTATATATCGAGAACCCAATGAGATGGCTCATATCTGCAAATCCTACAGGAAGTTCTCCAGAAAATCTGTTCTCATATAATTGAAAAACAACCAAGTTCTTCATATTCCCAATTTCCTCTGGCAACCTACCATACATGTTGTTCGAAGAAAGGTCAATCTCCCGCAGTTTGGTGAGGTTTGCAAGCTCTGCTGGAATCTCTCCAGTCAAATTATTTGAGAAGAGCTCAATCTTGTAAAGATTCTCTAACTTGGAAATTGATCTGGATAGTTTTCCAGAGATTTTATTTCTTGACATATCCAGTGTCTCCAATGCCTTCATTTCATACAGTGATTCTGGAATGTCTCCTATCAAATGGGAGCCACCAAGATAAAGCCAGGTCAAGTTCTTCAGATTTCCAAGAGTCCCTGGAATCTCACCTTCATCGTATGCATTTACCCCAAGACCCAGTGCAACCAGTCCGGTTAGATTCCCAACCCAGCTAGGGATGCTACCAGAGAAGTAGTTTGCTGAAAGATCAAGAATTTGCAGGTTTCTCAGCCCAGACAAGTCTGGGATTGCTCCCACCAATTGATTTCCTGTTAGATTCAGCACTCTGAGGCTGCTACACCTGCTTATTTCTGCTGGAAGCTTTTCGGAAATTAAATTTGATGGCAGTGAGAGAACTTGCAGGCTCTGCAAAACTGAGAGTGATGGAAAAATGACACCAGAGAGGGACTTATTGTCCAGTGAGATTTCTGTGACTCTACCAGAAACTTGATCACATGCAATTCCATAAAACTCACATGGAGACTCTGATTCATTCCAGGAAGCAAAGTAATTCAAGGGGTCCTTCAAATGGTTCTTGAACTGAAAAAGAGCGTGGCTTTCCGATGTCTGAGACACACAAGGCGGGAAAATAGAGTAGAAGGTGAGAAAGAGCACTGCCAATAACTGGAAAAAGGATAAGAGACAGATGCTCTTGGCCATTAAGACAGAATTCGGGGGCAAATTTGTCAGTTCAGATAAGAAATAGAATCATTGGAATGGCAGCAAGGTGGATGATAATATTCGAACTTGGGTGATCAATAAACCATTATTGCAGGGACCATCCTGGAAACAACTGATCAGGGAACAAAATCATACACTGACATTAAACTATAAACAAGCTACACATTAATAAAGAATTCTAAGGAAAAGCAATATGGTGATGTCAGAAAGCAAAGAAAGGTGACGTTGGAAGGTCAATTTTGTTTGTATCTGTAGAGAATTATTGCACCGTCATTACTATGATTCTAATCAAAGAATTGAAGAAAGGGATAATGCTTTGAAGTCACTCATTCGCATCTTTGGCACAAAAGAGGTTCTAATCTAATTTGCTCTGAAAGCAAAGCACACATAATATAATTATAGCCAAGTGCAGTTCTTCTTTTCTAATCATGAGTGACTATTACTAACAACCCTGCTATGCACATCAGAATGAAATTCAAATGTTTTAATAGAATTTAGCAGAGAGCTAATCAATCACAAGGTAATATGCTTAAAATTGTAACTGTTACAACTTACTACTTCAACCTGAAGGAACACCCGGTGTTCTTGTTCCAAATCCAAACTCAAAACAAAGAGCAGAACAAGAAAATGGATAAAAGATTGAAAGAAAAAGAATTTCATTTGAGTAGCAAGGTTTAACCTGGTCTGAAAAAAAGAATCTGATACCTGATTCATAGAAACTGTGCTGGATCTCCGAAGTCTGTCTTCATCTCTTCTTCAAAATGAGAGGAAAACTGAGTCTTATTTTGTTGGTAGTGATACAAAGATTGTTGTGTTAGTGGGATGTGTTGGAAAATGCATAGACAGAGAGCAGAGAACAAAAGGGTGTTGACAGTTCCATAGTGTGTGTATTGGTATTGAATTGGAAGTTTCGAAAGGAGTACAAGAGTGAGGAAATTGGTAGTGGAGTAGAATTGGAGATATTAGAGCGTGAGCATTAACACTAGCACTACCTCTCAGTAGTGGCGTGTGTGAGTGTGAGACTGACAGAAAAAGAATAGTTTCCAGAAACATATAGCGTGACCTTAAAATCGAAATATGCTAAAAGAGTGAAAGAAAAACAGAAAAAAGATAGCTTGAGTTTGACACCATTTCATTATGTCAAGGAGTGAACCATTGATTGAGGTTTGGTGTGGGGCAAAAATGCTTTAGAGATTGGCATAAGAAGGTGCTATTCTCTCTCACACTTCTCTTGATTTGTTCCACCTTCCATTCATTCATCCATCCGCTACTAGTGGAATGAATGGACCACTATAAAGAACACACAAGTACACACCCATTTTCCCATCCACTCATTTCCCTCATCAACCATTTCTCACTCTTCCTCTTTTTCGTTTCACTGCATCAATAGCAACTTTTTCACGAATCAATTCCTATTCATATCACTCGATCGATCAATCAATACTCATCCACTTTCCACGTATCTACGTACTCCATAATACCAAACAATAAACACAACAAGTTTTTACCTTAGTCAAACAATACTTATGCAGTAACATATTTATTATCAGTTGATCTTGAATCTATCCAGCTTAAGCATATAAATATCTTTCGTGCCTGTTTGGCATCTTATCCACTTCTTACTGTTGGCTGACAGATGTATTCATCAGTTTTTAAAATTCATAAATATGAATCAAGCGAAGCGAAATCGAGCTGGAAAAAAAGTATATTTTATTTAATAGTTTTTAGTATTTGTGTGAGCTATGGAGATCACAGCCATGAGTATTTTGACGAGAGTTTGGATAAGAAATGGAAGTTGTCACTACAAAAAAAAAGCTAAATTGTGGAGGTTTTAATTTCATTTAGTGGAAGTTCATTGAAAAATATATCAAAGAAATTATTGAGAATGATAGAAACATGCTTGGATATTGAAATATTGTACTGGTGTGAGTAACTCTGCATAAGTTCAAGCTCAATTATTTCTTCTGTTATTTCTGTGATGTTTTTTTCCTCTCTTTAATGTAATCATTGCAAGTAAAAGATGGTGGCTGCACTGCAGCATAAGTTAATTTTCCCTTTCTGTTCTGTTTCGATAATAAAGGAGCAATGTAATGTATAGAGAATCTTGTTTTGTTCATAAAGAAGCAATTTGGTAGCTAGGGTTTTGGTATCCCAACGAACTCTTGTATCAGATGTTCAACTATTTTTCTTGATGTAACCTTATCGATCTCGTACGCTTTCATCTCATTCTTCAGACCTGCCACCCACCCACAAAATATTATCACTGTAATCTTTATTGCATATTCAACAACATAACCACAAAAAATAGTTCATAAATTTAATCCTTACTTCACGCATTAATATAGCTTTGGATGTAAAACTGTTGTTTTATTCCACTCCACCAAATTTTAAGAAAAAGATTTTATTCCTGGATCTCATTGATTATTGTACCATAAACATCATCATAACTCAAATCTGTTCAATTTTTTAATGATGTTATGGATATTAATTATGAAAGGTTGATTATAGATTTAGTTCCTATATACTACAATTATTACTCCTACACCAATATTAATTATTTATTTTAGTTTTCTATTATATTTCTTTCTACTTAAAACACTAAGATACTTATTTCTCTGTACAGAATCTTCACAAATGCCGACAATTAGATTGTTTTACACCTTTTTAACTTTCACAAGAAAATTCTCTCAATTTTCTCCTTTTCAAACTATTGGAATAGAACAGAGTGTTGAAAGATTTGCAAAACAACAAAATTCAATGAAATGACTAGATTTATTTAATTTTAAAGATACTAACATTATGCATGTCTAAATCAAAAAAATAAATAAATAGAACAAAGTAGTTTTGGAGGAAGAAAAAGGTGAAACCCACCTGGAAAGTGCATAGCTTTGAGTGGCAGCCGCGAAGCATTAAAATCGAAGAAAAAGAGCAAACTCTCTAACAGCTTCGTAGATTCCGTGCAAATCAAAACTTCTCTCTGTCACATTCAATCATATTCATACAAAGCTTCTTCAGTTTCAATGTTTCAATTGGACAGAACACAAACACATGTTGTGAAATATAATTACTATTGTTGTGTGTTGCAGTGTCCAATATAATTATTTAGCTAACTGTTAGAAGAAAAGTTAGTAAAATATAAGATGTAAATTCAGAGTTTGATTACCATAAGTAGTAACAAACCTTGAAGTTCTTTTCATCAGTAAAATACCCCGAAACCACAATAAGTGCTCGAAGTTTCTCATACACTGAAGCAGAACAAAGTAATAAAAGTTAGAAATGCATTGCGTCTGAAAAACCAGATGGAAAGTTTGAATTGCAAAGTTGAATAATGGAGACTGACACTGAAATCGTGTTATTTCTTGTGCAAGATTTTCTGCGCGAGAAAGAAGCTGTCCAATTGAAATTCCGATGCAACTCATGCCAATTTGCAATGACCTTGAATCTCCACTCTCTGCTTTATTACCCCATCACACAAAAATAGTAAATTTTTGTTAAAGGATTAGATTTTAACATACAACCTCCTTTGGTTGATTACATGGTACATGTTGATTGATTAAAACTATGATGTTTTTGGGATTATGTAACAATATTTAGAAACAGAACCAAAATAAATTAGAATGGAAACTGCAATACAGTTAAAATTGTAGCTTATGAATATTGGTGAATAGATCTACACTGCCGACAGGCAGAAGATCAACAGAGAGAGAATCGAAAGTAATGTTATGTCATTTCATTACACTCATTTATGAAAGCATTTATGAAAGGTACCTTTGTTTATTTATATACACAAACAAAAGTGAATACCTTGTCCTGTCCACTTTTTGAAGTCCTTCCACAAGATATCTGCTACTTGGAGGGAGGAAAGGTCATGCATTTTGTACTTCACTGAAAATCACAAACACTTCAACATACACAGCAACTAAACCAAGAAGATTGAACAATAGCAGTAGCATGTGAAGATCCAAAATAATAGAAAATGGTGTGGGGGCATACATAATTGGTAAAAGCCATTGCAGCCATAACGACCAGCACCATTGATCAATAATGAAGCCGTGTACTTATCTTTAGAGGTGCAGGCAGGGTCCCTTAGATTCGCAGTATCTAAAAGAATGCCAGCTAGCTGCAACCATTCACAGGAATCAAAGATGAGACAAAAATTCATTTTAATTTTTGGGTAGACATGAGGGACACAACAACCAAACAAGACAAAAAAAACAATACAAGTCAAGTGAATAGCATGGTGTATGTCAACACCACTAAAATCGGCATGAATCATGCTACCAACTGTTGAATAACAACACTCTTATAATTGCATGAACCTTCTTTTCTTTCTTTCTCAGAGAAAATGTTTCTATAGTCTTAGAAATTACATTAAAACATCAGAAAAAGGTAAGTTTGAAGTACCAGAAGTTTACTGAATGATTTGCTAGCCAAAATTTCAGGCGAATAATTTACAAATTTGTCTGCTATGGCCGTGCAAGAAGAGCATTCCTGTAGCAATGGTTAAAGGGTTAAACGAGAACTGAGACTTTATAATGATACATCCATGGAAGAAACAGATTATTCTTCTATATCATTCACCATCAGTTCACATTATATAAAAAGCTTCTGCTAATACTTGTTCAGCTGTTTTAATCCTTCAAGTTGAAAGCTCTAAACATCATAGTAAGTATGTGCAGTTTTGAGTAGCATCATTTACTTATAGATTCATACAGTTCCATGTAAATATATGCAGAATTTTAATAATTTTTATCATTTGGACTAGTGAATGATATAATAGATCATAGATGGAGTAGAACATCAACAAAGCACACCAGGTAAAAACCTAATAAAGTAAAACTAAAGGCATCAGAGTAAAATTTAAACATGTAAAATTACAAGTACCTAGATGTTGAACTTTTAAAATATAAAGATTAAAACTGAAATTGAGGAAAATATGATAACCATAAATACAAGAGGAGATATCACTGAAATTGTGTGGGGAATTTAAGGCCCACCTCGCCTGTGATGACAGTTTTAACCCATGGATATATTGTCTCACCCTGAGAAATAAGAGTTTTATGGATGGTATGCATTAGTTCTTAAATATTAAAAAAAAAAAGTGTATAAAATGGTTGAAAAAGGTGCAGTAAATTAACCTTTCTGCTGTGAAAATTTTCAACCACAGCATGCTTCAATTTCTGCTTTCAAAAGAACATAATATCAGTAATTTTCTGATATCATAACCAGAGCTGAACATTGTGTCCACTGCATAATTTGTTACCTCTTGCTTAATCTTGCTTCCCTTCAACAGTACGATCTTAAGACTCCCAAATAGATCATAGTAACACAAATCAATCTGTGAAATTTATTCAAATAATTAAGCATTCTTTTGGAGTGTACACACAGGGGAAAAAAATGGTGTTTAAGACTCCCTCATAGCTTTAATAATTAATATCTTTGGTTTATCCAAAAATAAAAAGCAGGCCTAATTTGATGTAAGTACATATTTTCAAAATTATAATTGTAGAACAGTCTCGTCAAACTAACCTCATCTGCAAAAATCAAGGATGACTGATCAATATGACATGAATCAAGCAACCACTTGAGTTCAACATGCGAACCAAGATTTGTCCTGTTAATGTTAATGATTGGTACTGTGCAGTATTGATCGCTCTCTGAAGTTACATCTAGGTAGAAGGAATACGTGATGATTGAAGCCACAGTTCCTACATCTGTTAACAGTTACATTTACAATATATTATTCCAGAACAAAATAGTGATCAGAAAAATCATGGATTCATGTTCACAAGATTCTGTTAAGAAATAGAAATTACCAACACCATCTGAACCCATTACTGCACGTAAGAATTTGCCTGGTACACCAGCATTGACATCATCCTTTCTTGCTTTCAAATATTCGTTTAGCTTCTCAATGGTTTGACATGATTCAACAATTTCCATTTGCGGTGATACTCCACTGTAGTACGAAGCTGCAGACAGTGGAAGTAGAATACTCGATAGCTTTTCTTTTCTTCTGGTCACAGTGTATGTCTTTTCTGTATTGGTTACTGCATGTGATTTTAAGGCCTGATGTTTTTCACCAGCTTCGGGAGTGTGGTGGCTATGGCCATATCCAAGATGGTCTGAATTATTTTGTTCAATCAACTCAGATTGAATATCCAGTTGAATAAATGGAGTAATTTTGCTGGTTTTTAACCACTTCTCAGATGGAGAATGTTCAGAAGACTCTTCCTTGAATCCTGAGACTACTGAATTCTCTGGTGACCACTCCATAGCCTCTTCAGACATATCTGAGATACGATGGTTTCACCAATATCTGATACATATAGATATACTCTTCCTCTTTCTTAGAGCTTTTCTGAGAATGGTCACTAAATTAAGCTTCAGAGCAAGAACGGGAAAAAAAACAAGACAACATTTGTTGGATTCTCCGAAACTGAGAAACATTTGTTGAATTACTGTTATTCTATTAGCTTTGTGAAACACAACAGAATATGCCTATGCCTGCATATGTGAATAAAAACACAGCAGGCCTTGACCGAGCCAAAGAAACAAAACATTATCGGATATTTACGGGAGCTCTTCTAAGTCTATATCAATTAAAGATAACAATCTCATAATATATAACTGAAATGCAAACTTCATAGGTTTTTTTATAAGAATACAAAGTTAATAGATAATATATCAGATTTGTTCGACCGATAGATAATATGATAGATTAAGAAGACATGAAAGTAATATATAAAAAATAATAAATTTATTAATTTTTAAGATGTTGAATTCAAAATAGTCATATTTTTTATTTAGGTTTAGCTTTAGTAATATTTATAGAAAAAGGTTTAAATAAGATAATTTATTATCGTAAAATTATTTTAGTTGTTCGATTTATATTATTTAGAAACTTTGAGACCAACTCAATTTTTAACAATTTCACACATTTGCAAAGATAATTACAAGCATAGCTAAGAAGTGACATTATAACGGTGTGCCGTAAAAATAAAAAAAATAGTGCACAATGCATAATGTAATTTGTTACATTTTGGGCTCAAGTGAATATGTATGATCACTTTCACGTCTAAACATCCATTAACCAAAAATCATAAATACAAACCAGGTTATAACAAACGTTGATATACAGTCATACACAATTGATCACACATAAACCAAGTGTAAAGTTGTTGCTAGAAAAATATAAGATATTTTTGTTCATTAGAGGCTTTGATCTACTGTCACGAATTTTGATTCATCTTTAATCTCTACTATTGTTAAATCAAGAGTAGATTTAACAGCAACATATGTTACATCAAGCTACGGAGAAATACTGCACTATCAGTGCCTTACTTAACTATTAAGAGGAACAGAATAGAATAAGTAAGTTGTTAAACTCTCCATAATACATTCTCCTGATTTGAATTTTTTAGCTTAAAATAAGAGGAATGCTTATTTTGTGAACTTAAAGTTGAATCCAGTTGAAAAATACCCCAACTTTAAATTTAAATCATATCAGTCAATGATTCAGATTTTGTTTGGGAACAATTTCTGAGAGTTGATGATGAAAAGAATTCTCAGGTTTTAAAAAAGGACTTTAATTTCATCATGAAGGAGTTAATTATTCGTTAAGATCTTTAGAATTCATATGATTGAAAAAATTATATCTTGAAAAAAAACGTATAGAATCGAAGCAACACACGACCCTTCTAATAGAGACTAACTTTAGGTAATACATTATAAGTTCCATGAAATATCACCTTATACAGTGGACTTGACAACATTAGAAGTACTAAATTCAACAATTTCATATAAAAATAATTGTATGAGTTTGTAAAGTACTCTTTGTTATATTGAGTTAAAATAATAATATACAATTGTAAGCATGGATCTATAATAGAAAAGAGGAGTCTCAGTGGTATATATGTATGCAAAAGCGTTTGGATAAACTAAGAGGGTGGTCTTGAAAGGTTTCATTTATGATGTGTATAGAGAGTGAAAATAAAAACTAATTTTGAGGTTGAAGAGGAATACAACAAGATTTAATAAGTAAACCTCAGATTTAGCACATATAATTAATAAATAAAATGTGTTTGAGTGAACATTGGTGGAAGAATTAACTTGATTTGCTTATGTTGACATAGGTTGAACAGAAGCAAGCATAACATGAAATTAAAGACATAGTAGAATGAGTAGCAAATCCATTCTCATCCGACATGGATAGAGAATGAAATCCTCCTACTTCAGTATTCCTAATTACAATCCAAACCATATAGGCTTAAACATATAATTAATAGAGTATCAAGGTCCATCTCGATGTAAAAGTTGGCAGATAGAAAAGCAGAGAGAAGAGAGAAGAGAGAAAGAGAGAGAGAGAGACAGAGAGTGATGAGATTCACCTATGTCCTAACCATGGTTGGTGAGTAAGTGAAGTACCCAAGGGAACCAAAATATCTCCCAGGGTTACATGCAAGTGTTTTGAGTTCTACATCCATTGATGCAGTTCTCAACATGATGATGAAATCTACTACTACTTATGCTAAAAGGGAAAATAAAACACTATCCCTCCTAAGGATTAGTGGATTGGGCTTAAACTCCCATAGTTTAGCCACATTCAATTTACAGGAAAAACCAAGAACAAAAAAACAGTAGTTAGATATTGGCTCCCCTTACCCAAAGGGAAGATTGTGAATTGATTGGTTGGTTAAAACTCGTTTTTGAGAAAATTGAAATGAAGTTGAGAAAAGAAAACATATTTATAAAGACATGACTGATCCTAACACTAAGGCCTAAGACTAGCTAGATGTTACCATACAAAAAAGCTGGGACATCCAATGTCCATGATTGCTAAAAGTTCCTCTTCATGCAGAGGTGATTATAGCAGTGATTGGAGGGAATACCTATTTTTGCAGAACTAACTTCATTTCTAGTTGATGAGCTACTTTCCCATTTACAATTTTTCAAACCATTCTACACTTTTACTTAGCCCTCCTTGGGCGCAAGTCAAGAAGATGGTTCTTTTGGGCTCGGCCTTTCCAGGGCCAAGCTTTGCTGTTCTTTTTTTCCAACAACTCAGCCAGCCATTTCCGGTGGCCGGCCACTGTTGGTTCGGCGGTTCACCTGAGGGAACCCTTCATTCAAGATGCAACATTTTTTTGAGAAAAAGAAATGCATGACTCTCCAGATGTGGAGGAACATTTTCGCCCCTACGGGGGGCTTCTTATATATGCTGGAAAAGCCCAAATGCCATTGATGGACTTTGCATTGTGTTAGTGAAAGAGTGGGTGTGTGTGAGAGAGAGCACCATGGTTAGGGCAAAGGTTGATGATGATGATGATGATGGTGGTGATGACGATGAGGACGAGAGACTTCAAGAAGCAACTGGGAAGTTTTGACATAGCTAGTTTGAGATGAGTCTCTAGCGATGAGGAATTGGAGCTTGAAGAGACATGGTCACGCCTGCGGCACAGCGAAACACACTGTCAAAGATGTTAGCGCCCCATTAATCACTCGTGAATTGGAATGGGAACGAAAGAAAAGGAGCAGAAACCAAACCTGATTGCAAGGCAGGGGAAGGAGCAAGAGACATGGGTGTTCCGTAGTGCTGGGCATAGGCACCTGCTGCAGTGGAAGCAATCGGTGAATACTGAAAGAGGTGAGGGGCATAGTTCACACCGTAACCCTGCCCGGAACTATAGCCCCCGCTTGTGCCACCGCCGCCACTCCCTTCTCCGCCGTACTGCAGATACGGGTAGAAAGCTGCAGCACCCGTCATCATCCCTCCTGGCCCGCTTCCATAAACCGGGTACTGTGCTGTTGCTCCTCCATACACACCATAGTAGCTCTGCACCATGCATGCCATTTTCCATTTTTCAATACTAGATTCCAACAATTTAATTACTTTATTATTATTCTACCTCGTCAGCAAGATTTCGTTATCATTCTAGTTTATTAAAAGGTGGACCACTAGCATTCGCAGCAGCATGCCTTTGATTAAAAAATGTGGGTGTGTGCAGTGCAGAAGCACTTGAATTTAGAAGACTGTGAAAGTATGCGTAGCACATGACTCAGAAGAAATGGACCACAAACTTCACCTCTTGAAGAAAAAAGAAATAATATTGGGGGGAAAAGACAGGACAGGCAACACTTTGACTAAGCCTCACTCACTCATTACTCCTTTGGTTGTCCCAAGGGAAGGGAATCAATTATACAAACAGTGCGTATGCACCGACTTACCACCTTCATTTCCACATTTTGTAGGGTACAATTATGTGTTGTCCAAGAAAAACTTCATCCCCACATAAATAGTGAAAGCTCCCACACAATTACCACCCTACCCTCATACATCGTACACTACCCACCCTTCTTTTGTTTCATTTCATCCATTCATTCCTTTGCTTTATTATGCATGCATTTTTTGGAATTTTATTTCTTATAATCACGGATTATTTAAATTTATATATTATGCTACTTACGCGTTTTAGTTTTTATTATTTATAATAATATTTAATTATAATTATCTATTTATTTTATTTCATAAAAAAATAGCTTTATCGTTTACATACAGTCTATTGCATATAGAAATAGAGACACATAAGTATGCGTGATTCATCATTTTCATAACACTAATAAACCCATTATACTTACAATACTAAAAATGTAACGGGTCTTATAGGTTGTTTTGTTGCAAGTAGTTAAGAGCATGTTTACTTTTGATGAGTCCAACATGTTCTTTACGACGATGAAGATTTGTTGAAGTACCGAATTTCAAATATTGAAAATTTTCCAAAACTCGGTTTAATGTGTTATAGATTGCAAGTTGTAACTGTACTCATATTAAATAGGAATGGATGATTAGAAAAGATAATAGTATATTTAACGATAAAAAGGAGAAAACATAGGATAATATATCTTAGAGGATTTAGGAGATTGTTTTAGACTATGGTTATTTTTAGAAATCTAAATATATTTGAATGCAATGTAAAAAGAAGAGAGAGAGAGAGAGGGAGGGTGGGAGGACAGTGGAAAGAAACAGTTTGATTTCAGGTTCAAAAGGTAGTGTGTCCTCCTAAAAGCTACGCAAGAAAACGCATCCTAAGTAAAAGAATTAGTGTAGACAAAGAGGAAAAAAAAAGTAAAAGTGAAAGTAAAAAATGTACAAACCGTAGGGTAAGTGTAATCCGGCGAGTAAGGAGAGTACCTGAAAATAGTGATAAAAGAATAAGGAAAGAAAAGGGTTAGAATGTGAAGCAATAATAAGAGAGGGTAGTGCAGACATGGTGCATGTGGTGTTTACATGCACCATCGTCAAACTAAACGCGTACACAGATAAAGGTCAAAGGACGTGAAAGATTATTCACAGTGGTGCATAGTCCTTTTTCTTTGGCCTCGCACATGAGAGTGATAGAAAAAAAGTCTCTCTCTAGTGCATAGGTATGATGTGTAGGTTGATTGTGTGAAAAGAATAGAGATGAAGTGGGTGGCAATGGCAAGGCAAGGTAAGGTGAGTAAAAAATATGTTTGGGAGTTTTTGTTGTGAATGAGTTGGCATGCACGTGCCATGATCCCACCTTAGTAGTACAACTGTAGAGGAGGGAGAGAGAGAGAGAGAGAGAGAGAGAGAGAGAAAGAAAAAGGAGTAGCATGATATAAAGAGTTAAAGCATATTCATACCCATAAACATTATAAGGTATCCCTTGCTGGATGGCATAATGAGGGAAGGTTGCTGCTGAAGGAAAAGCTGATCCCACTCCTCCTCCAAATCCTGTCTGGAAAGAACCCATTACTCTGAAGTTCCTCCCTCCTCCTCCTGCCAAATATGTTTATTAATTTATACTAATAACATCATCAACAAAACAAACACATCATAGAAATAGTTCCAGTTATGTATGTATATGTATAATAAAAGAACATGTATTATTGATTATAGTACATTGGGTTGTTTTTCAGTGGAAAAAAACATGGCCGAAAAATAACTAAAGGCAACAAATGCAGTGGACGTACTGCTTTGGTTCCATGCTTCTTAGGGACATTTCTTCTTCCATTTGTTTCCCAAAAATATACATGAAATAAAACTCTCTTCTCTCTTGGATAAAACATAATAGAACTTTCCACTCTGGAAGAATATTCAATCTTAGCTGTCATGTAGCTGTGTTGTCTTCCATTTTTATCAAAGAATATTTCGACGCAGATATCATGACTTGGATTTCACTCAAACACACTAATAATTTTCGGGAGGAATATCCATTAACGAGCATGTACGTGGGGTATATGGATGAGAATAGTTTGAGAAATGTTAGAGCTATAGCATCTTTCAACAGTGACAGACTAAAAAGAGAAGATTTTATGCGACTTATGGGATATCTGATACATCATGTCAATGAGATAATAAGAACTGGGATGATGAAGAAGAAGGAGAAGGAGAAGATAGAGAAGAACAAATTTTGTATACGAACCATGCTTTGGGGTTGAAGGCTTAGATCTCTGGACACCCAAAGAAGCAAGGTTGCAGTTGGCCCTCCTTCCGTCGATTACAGGAGCAGCATCTACACAAGCTCTCATGGCAGCTTCTGGTTCGCGAAATGTAACCTGAAACGAAAATAATGAACATCCTTGTGACACAGTACACATATTGTTTCATTTAAAGTTGAGATCTAGGTGGGTGGTGGTATGTAATAGGAATTGGACAAAAGAATTAATTTATATGAATATAAGGAAAAGGAGATAGAGAGAGATATGAACATACAAATCCATAGCCTTTAGATCTTCCAGTAGCTTTGTCAGTGATGACAACAGCCTCCAAGATCTCACCAAATTGCTCAAAATACTTCTTCATGGTCTCCTTTTGGGTCTCCCAGGCCAAGCCTCCAACAAAGACCTTAGTGTATGTGGTGTCACCAAACTGGCCTGCCAAATTAACTGGAGTCATGTTGAATTCTTGGGATCGAGAGAAGCAATGAAAAGAGTTGAATCCTGTGTGGTGTTGCGGTGGGTGATGATCTTAATCTTATTATCTGTAGCTAGAGTCAGCTGAGCTATGACAAAACTTCCCAGTGTTATTTTGTCAAACAATGAGTGTGTAGAGAGAGAGAGAGATCTAGGTGACGGGGGAAGAAGAAGAAGAAGATGATGAGAAATACCCGCTAAATTTAGAGGGATATGTTCTCTGGGGTGTGGTGATGTTGATGAGAAGGGAAGAGAAGAGAAGAGAGACAATTAGGTCAGAGATCAAAAAAAAATGAGAGAGAAAGAGAGAGAGAATTGAGAGGGAAGAGAAAGCAAAAGTTGGAAAAAGAGGAAAGGGCCTCACATAATAAGGACATGAATTATATACAGAGCAGCCCCCACCTGCTTCCATTATTCAATCTCAATTTTCCTTTCTTTTCTTTAACAATATCAAATCTCAAACCGGACCACACTTCTTCGGCTTATGCTTCTTCTGGTTCGATCCCATCCATTACCTCATATGCATTTAATTATATTTATCACTATATTAATTATGTGCCCTGCATTTAATTATATTTATACGTCTTACTAAACTCACAACTTCTCATACTTTAACATCACCTTTTAACTTCTCAACAATTATAAACTAAAATTATCTTTATTTATCAACATGCCCTCACAACAAAGGATAGTTTAGTAATTTACTTTTCCCTCTCCCTTTCTTCGTATTTTGGGCGGGTAGACCGGGTTTGGAGCAGAAGCGAACCGGATGATAAGGTGTGTAAGTGTAAGTGTAATCGACGTGCCTATGATTAAGAGTAAATAGTGAATAGGTATGTGTTTGTGCCCACGCGCAATCATGGGGGCGTGGGAGTGGATGATGCAGCAACTATTATTATGTTCCTTCGTCTTTGCACTTTCTATTATTTTGAGGAGACATGAGGTGTGGTGTGGGGTGCATTATTACCCTCGTATTTTCCTTAAATTACATATTTGCCCCTCTACCAGCTACTCTAATCTCCATTTTGAACCGCACTGCCCCCAAAACGGAACGGAAAATGGCGCCAACAGTGTGTTGGAGGGAAGTCAACGGTCAACTGTCCAATGGCGGTTTCTCATTCACAAAACACGCGTATACCTTAACTTTCCACGTCAGATCAAATTTTATTTAGGTACACTTTAGTGTCATTTTCTTAAATTAACATTTTCAAAATTAACCTACAAATTCCAGGAATAATAACGGAGATTAGATTCATTCCACGACACTTCAGCCGTCAATAATATCCTAATTAGGTATTAAAATTGTATTTGAACTTGACTAAGGATAATGCAAATACTATAAATAAAATATATATATTTAGGAGTATTTTACAAGCAACTTCACTTACTGCTCTAAAGCTTACAGAAAAAGACATCTCAACTCAATAAAAATGACATTTCAATTCAAATAATAAAAGTATCTTTTTTTATCTATTTTAGAAATGCCACTTGACTCTGATAAGAATTAAAAGCTTATGCTGAATAATTTTAAATGATGTCAAATACCCTTTTAGTTATTCATAAGTGCTTTTTAGGTTATTTTGAAGAAGCAAATGAATATTAAAAATTTCTTCATGTTAATAAAAAAATTATATTTTATTATTTTATCTTTTATACTAATATAAATGGAGGCCGACATTTGGTGACTCGGAAGTTTGAATTTTCCGAATGAAAAAAAAACGTCAAAAAATATCTCTTTCAGCCAATTAAATTCAAATATCAAAGTTTGGGGAGGCGGGACTAATATAAAGGGGAAGAACTACGTGATTGATGTAATTAGTGGTTCAAATTAATAAATAGATGCTGCTTAATTTAACTTCGAAAAATTAATGAATTCAATTTGTAAGCCACGTTCATTGAAACTTTTCAAGAATATATCTTACAAGGAGGAGTTGGTAAAGTATATTTCTTCGTGTATTTATTTTTTTAGAGATGTCAAAGTTTTTTTTTACATTTATTTTGTTATAGTTGCAATATTCTCAACTTTTTTTTATTGGTTATTAAGTTATGATTTTATTTTTTCTTAATTGACGGTATTATGGACCAAGATCAAGCCAAGTAATAATCATTTAGGTCATCAACCAAATAAAAATAGAATGAAAGTCATTTTTTTAGTCTTTTAAGAGTTTTCTAGTCTTAAGGCTTAAGCATCTGAGGTCGAAGGATTATGTAGAATTATAGATCAACACCGAGTTAAGTAATTTAAGACAAAATCACAGAGAATTTGAGTTTATTTATTAGGTCAATCACAATAATGTCGTTAAAAGCATTTAAATAAAATCAAAATATTAAAAAAGTATGCTAATAACTACAAAGGATGAAGACAAAATAAATAAGAGATGATTCATATGAAAATAATCCCGTATATTTTATTGAAAAGAAACTACAATAAAAATAAATAAATAATACATGCACTAGATGCGTTTTCACTAATTGGTCATAACAGATTGCGTGAATTGAGTCACATTAATAAATTCAAATTCAGGTGTTATTTAAGATTTTATTTAAGATATTTATTATAAAGCTTCTTCTTCAAATATTTAATTCAATTATTTTTCTTTTCTACTGCTATAACACTTATCCATTTTCTTGATGAAGGAAGATTCTAATTCAAACAAAATTTTAAACCCAATTAAATATTAAGGATGTTTTGCGAGTTCAGATTTTTTATTGAATTTTTATTCCGTACTGTTTTTTGTTGATCATTAAAATTATACTGTGTTGATATTTTAAATATTTTTTTTATTTTTTTAATACATTTTAAAACATTAAAATTAGTGGTAATTAATGTATTATGAAGACATAATAAAAAACAGCACCAAAAAATCTAGAAAAAATCCAAATTGGGAAGACAATGGAGACTTTGGAAAGTAAATTATTTTGGATAAGATAATTATAGAAAAGAAAAGTAAAATAGATATATATTTTTTAAAATTATGTAGAGAAATAATAGTTTGTAATGTTATTTATAGGAGTAAAATATAATTTATAAAATGCGAATACTAACTATTGACTTTTGTAGTTGGTTCTTGGAAGAAACTAGTTTATTCTACTAATTAACTCGATTATTTGATTGTAAGCATGTTTTTGGCAAGTTATTTTGATTATGTGGCGGTGACCCTCACAACATTCATTACTCATGTTTACATTGTGTCGGACTTTTGAAACAAGGCGTGCTGCCTTATCTCGTATTAAAAGGATAATTGTGATTAATCAAAACTAAAAACCTTAATTATGTTAATCACTTTCAATGAATAACACATTGCATATAAATACAATCCTCGGTATATTCGTTAGGAACCTGTACATTTTAATTATAATACACATTTTAATTTTTTGTTAATGTATAACATAAATAATCACGTCAACATGTAATTGAGTTGGTTCAACCTGTTATGTAAATTATAATACACTTCGGAAATGTGTTCAATTTTAATAAAATAATAATATTTTAAGTAAATAATAAGAATTATGGTATTGTGTTGGTAAAAAATATTAGAATTCTTAACTTAATAATAAACAAAATCATATTTTCTGACGCGCTGTTTTATTTATTGAAAATTATTAATCAAGAGAGATGACATGATTATTTTATTTTTAATAGTTTTCAACAAATAATACAGAGTACATTTACAAAAATGTGTTAAGTATAAAAAAGTACTGACGGTAGGTGTGATTCTTAAGACACTTGAAGTCGAATAATTTATATCAAATTATTTGATACTGTTGTTACATAATTAATTTTCTTGTATACTAATGTAAACACAGGCGTGATAGCGTCTGTCTGTATGTATTTTTTGAATTATATTAATAATTAATGATATTGTAATGTTATTAATTTAATAAACAAAATAAAAGTATATTTATAAAAAATAAAATAAAATATATGGAGAAAATATTAAAAAAATAACTGTTGATGAATAGTAGGAAAAAGAAGAAGGAGATAAGTAAATAGTTTTATAAAAACTTGTAAAAATAACCGTTAATTTTTAAAGATTTAATAAATAATTAAATTATAAAGGATAAAGTTGAAATTATAAAATGTGAACACAAAAGAGAGAATCCTTTTATATATAGTTATAGATTTTATTTTAACAATTTTATTCCAGATAAAACTTAATGAGAATATTCTACCAACCGTTATCTGATTATAAACTATATTGTATACACGATAGCATTGATTTAATATTAACGATGTTTACAATTATATTTAAAATAATTATCAATTAAAGCATAATACAAATTTAAACACCTCCTTTAATAAAAGCACAAAATGAATTATATAAGAGAATCCCTTTGATGGGTATCATAGCCATGGCCACCAACAGCCCCCACGAATGAACTTTATGATGTGTTCAGAAATTTTTTAAACTTAGGGGGTAATTATAATTTTTTTTGAAGAGATATAAATTATCAGCATTTATATTATTTGCTTATTTGAAGTATAAAATTATTTATCAAGGTAAAACCAATATTTCGGTGTATAAGGGTAATTTTGTAGAAAAGTGTTGAGCTTCTCCACCACATATCTCTGACAACTTGTGTGCATATGATCACAGAAATTAAAGTACATTAAGTAGCATAAATTAAAGAGGAATAGTTGCAGTCAGACACCCATTTTAATAAAACCTCTTTTTATGCAGTGGGGATCATTATTTCTCCTTCCACCATGTCATTTTATCATTCATTTTTTCCATCTTCCACTTCCATTACACCAATCTCTCTATAACATAATAACACCCCATTCACAACCATTGCCCAAAACTGCACAATTTCAAACTCCACTATTCACCACTAGTTTTACCAACAAAACTTATGCACATTAATTACAGTGTGATGCTGCAACGATGCACCATGACGCGTCACTAACCTATCACAAACATTTTTCTTTCATGTTTGGTCCAGTGTCACTTGTATTATAACCCCACCTCACACCTCACATGGACCTAGATTCCATGGTCCACCCCTATAAGATTGCGTATTGGGGGAACTAGCTACACCTCACCTCACTCACTAACGTGTTACTCTCTGAATTTCTGGACATTCTAAGAATCTCCCAGGAACCTTGTTTGCATGACACAGTTTTACATAAAACATGTCTGATTTTTCTTACGATGTTAGTCATTAAAAAGTAATATAATTGGCCCTTGTTCCTGGTCAATCACATCATACTACACACGCAAAAGAGTTGAGACTATGATAACATTTCTGTCATTAGATGACAAAGGTAAAAGGTATTAACCAAGTGATTACTTACAGAGATGTATATAAAGTGGATGCAGCAGGTATATGTTTGCAGTGTGTGTTTTAAAGAAATGATTAGTGAAAACGGTGTGAGGTTGCAATGATATAATTTGGGAGGTGGATGGGAATGGCAGTGTGGTGATATGAGTGAAGAATGTGGGGTTTGTTTATGTTGGGAGGGTAGAAGAAGAAAAGATATAATGAGAAGGAGTTGTGGAAAATGTAACATATTTGGGAGGTGGGGTAGGCGTAGCTGTCTCCAACTTTAGGTTGAGGACTGAGCAGAGCAGAACTTTGTGAGAAGAGAAGAAAAGAGAAGAGAATAGAAGAGAGAATTGTACAGCCAAAGACCAAGCCAACCCATTACAGCGCACACCAACTGTTTGAAACTTTTCTTTCTGTCTGCAATTTGCAAAGAACCTAAAGCTCCGACTCTTAACTCATACACTACACATTCATGCTTCTCTTCTTCTTCTTCACTATTATAATTGCAATTTGTAATTATATTAACCCACACCTATCTACACATCTCTTTCAGTACATGACATAATTATTGATAATAGATAAAGATGAATGATTTTGGTGGATAGTAAATAATCGACATAAGACTTTTGTACAGTTAAAAGATTTCTCTTTTAGCAGTCAAGACACTTGGTGGAATGCATCAATTGCTGTAATTTTTTTTTTTAATTTATAATACATGTATAAATATGAAGGATTTATTGTTAAAGATAAAGGTAGAGTAAGTTAATATTATATTTTGAAAAATTATAAAGATTAACTATTTTTTAGCATATAATTAAGTTGATAGTATGTTATAATAAGGAGGATGGAAGAAGTTATATGTTCCTAGGCAGCGTGGAACTTTAATTATGTAAGTCGACTTACTTTTATAACTAAACCATAAAGTTAGTCAACAATTACGATTTTCTCGATAAAAGATAGTTGTACTTCTACTTATGTGTGCTAATCAAGTTTCTTCTTCTTCTTGATATTGTAATAAGATCAGAGACTCTTACGAAGCTAAGTGATAAAGTTTCTCAAATAGCACAACAGATATTTGTCTAGTTGTAGAGTTGCGGTTGCCACGTGGGTGTTTTTGGTCCATAGGATGAGAATGTTGATATCCAACTATTGGACCCAAATCTGATGGTTTTTTAAGGTCCAGCCCTCACCTTTATGGGGACCCTTTAGTACTAATATTAGACCAGTCTACTTAAAAAAGATGAAAACCTAAAAAATATAAATAAATAAATATATATATCTTTTTAGAGATAAACAAATTGTTTTCAATTTTTAATTTTAGTGATTTGATATATAACTCTAATGAAATTATATTATTTTTAAAAATAAATAAATTCACACGCTAATGAGTTGGTGCTACATAAACTCACTTAAATCGTGAAATAAATTGGTTAAACTAAAATTATTCACTTTAATTTAAGTGGCTCTTTCTTTCAATCTACCCACTTTTAAAAAGTGTACCGACAGACTGACCCGGCCCACCCTTTTTTATGGGTTGGAGACTTGGCCCATATTGCCATCCGGGCAACCAATCCATTTAAAGATCCACGAACCACAATGGTAATATAAAGGATTATTAAATTTAGGTTAAATGTATATTTAGTTTATTGTAAGTGAAATTAAAATTTATCATTATTTGAAACTTTAATATCTAATCTAAATAAATATTTTTTTTAATGCATAAAATAAAATTGATATAAACAGTTTAAAATAATTTTATCCAGTTTGTAAATTAAAATAAATTATAATTCAGTTCTTGAAATTATTGAATAACAAGATTTTATTTTCAAAGAGATGTTGGAATTGCAAATGAGAGTATTTATGGTGTATAATAATAATTTTATGAAATAAAATAGCAAAATATGATGAGAGAAAGAGAGAACCCTAACAGAGGACACAATCCCCTCCCAAACACGACGGCGAGACGCAGAGGTCGGAAGCGAGTGAGTGCTTCTGAACTCTGAAATCTGAACTCTGAAGTTTGAAGAAACGAAAGAGCATTGAGATTGTGGAAATATGAGGCCAATATTGATGAAAGGTCACGAGAGGCCACTGACCTTCCTCAAATACAACAGGGACGGCGATCTCCTCTTCTCCTGCGCCAAGGACCACAACCCCACCCTCTGGTTTTCCGACAACGGCGAACGCTTGGGCACTTTTCGCGGCCACAACGGCGCCGTTTGGTCTTGCGACGTCTCAAGCAAGTTTCTCACTTCGTTTTCATTTCAATTTCAATTTCAATCCCTATCTCATTCTCAATTTCAATTTCAGGAGATTCGACTCGACTCATCACGGGAAGTGCAGACCAGAGCGCCAAACTATGGAGCGTCCAAACTGGGCATCAATTGTACAGCTTCAATTTCGATTCTCCCGCCAGGTCCGTTGATTTCTCCGTCGGCGATAAGCTCGCCGTTATCACCACTGATCCCTTTATGGAATTGCCCTCTGCAATCCATGTCAAACGCATTGCTAACGATCCAACCCAACGTAACTTAACGTCTTACTCCTTACTCATTTTCTTTCTTCTCTTTGTTTTATTGCCAATGCTTTCTTCCTTCGCTTTCTCAGAGACCGGGGAATCTGTGCTTCTCATTAAGGGTCCTCAGGGAAGGATAAATAGAGCCATTTGGGGACCCCTCAACACCACCATTATCAGTGCCGGCGAAGATGCTGTTATTCGTATTTGGGATTCTGAGGTCACTTCTTTTCCATTTCACCCTCTCTTTTTTTCTTCTTTTCATTTTGCTAACACTGTTGCTTCGTTTCTTTGCAGACGGGAAAACTGCTCAAAGAGTCTGACAGGGAATCTGGCCATAAAAAGACTGTAACTTCACTTGCTAAGTCTGCAGACGGTTCACATTTTCTTACTGGGTCCCTTGATAAGTCTGCTAGACTTTGGGATACGAGGTCATTGACTCTTATCAAGACCTATGTCACAGAACGCCCAGTCAATGCAGTTGCAATGTCACCTCTTCTTGATCATGTATGTATTTACACATTCAAACATTAGTTAACCTGCTGCTGTCATGTTCAAGTAATTTTCCCTCTGCTGTATTTGATTGATTGGAAATCATGGTCTTATGATTTTAGGAAAGCTGGTTAGATGTATTTCCTACACTTTTTTTTTTCTCGGTTGCAATTTATTCCCCCGTACACCACTAACTCATACCTGTAGCACTCTAATTCATAAAATTAAGGCGCTTCCAAAATATTTCATAATTGATGGCACCCCGTTAAACATCTATCTGATTTGGTTTCATTTCATATTTTATTTGGTGTTATGCTGTTCTGAATTCCATTCCCTGTGTAGGTAGTAATTGGAGGTGGTCAGGACGCATCAGCTGTTACAACTACCGATCATCGTGCTGGAAAATTTGAAGCCAAATTCTTTGATAAGGTAAGTTTTTTGTTTTCCTATACTTTGTTGATTTCTGTAATGATATTGAATGTCTAATTTCTTTTTCTTTTCATTTATTAGATTCTTCAAGAAGAAATTGGGGGTGTGAAAGGGCATTTTGGACCAATTAACGCATTGGCTTTTAATCCTGATGGGAAAAGGTATATCCACTGATCTTCACCTCCTTTTTTGTGTTGCATCGTGACATACTTTCTTACGAAGATACCTCAGTTCATTTATTTGTTGGAGAACTAGAGAACCGTGCTTATGCTGTTTTACTTTGATGATAGAATGCGCTGTTTATTTCACTCAACTGTTTGAAATCTCAGTATCTTTCCATGTGGTGTATTACTACCAGCACATTTGCCCGATATGTAATGTAGATATAAAGATAAAACCTTTCTGCAGTTAATAGAGGATGTAACCTATAAATTTCAATATTTGGTTTATGCAAATCAATATGTAGTAGTTATTGCCATATCATTAGATGCTGCATAATTATATAACATTAACTGGTTCGGATTTGGTCATTGATCATGAACTAATGAAATTATTAATATTCACATTTTTTTACTTGTAGTAAATTCTGGAACAGTGTATTTGTTCTCTGTATTATATATATATATATATATATATATATATATATATATATATATATCTGTAATGGGTCTTTATTTTTACTGTCGGGCTGCTTCTTTTTTTTACTTCTTTAATGGGTCTTTATTTTTTTCTCTTGTAGTTTTTCAAGTGGAGGTGAAGATGGTTATGTACGGTTGCACCACTTCGACCCAGATTATTTCAACATCAAATTATAGTGCTCGATGTTTTTGTGGTTAAAATTAGATGGTTCCTGGAAGTTAGCTCTTAATTTTAGTTAACTTTTTTTTTTCTAACGCTGCTCCCTATATTGGTACAAGCATGGAAGAAATTAATGAAAGTAAATGCAAAGTGTGAAATGCAAAGTCCTTATACCAAAAGAGTCGAGGAAATGGACTAAGACCGGGAAAGACCTAAAGCACTTGTGTTCTTTGTATGGATTGTAGGAGGAAGAATAGTTCGTTTTCTATGCTGACAAGTTATTGAGAAAGTGTCAGTTTTTTTAACACTTTTCCTTTTGTTAAGTACAATGAATAGTTAGTTTATGCACTGTATTGTGATATTTTAACATATATATATATATATATATATATATATATATATATATATATATATATATATATATATATATATATTAATAAATATGTTACATTTATTTTTAACCGTATCAATATTTTAATTAATATAACAAAATTAATTAAAGAAAACATAAAAAATACTTATATTGACTGAAAGAAATATTTTAAACATGTTTTCATTAAGAAAAACAATAAAAAGAAATACACTGAATATGTTGATAACTTTTCATTTAAATATAATATAAATATTTTAAAAAAAGTTGAAACGTTAAATATAAAACATTTGATTTAAATATAATATTTATATATTTATATATTTTTAATTATTTCTTTTTAATATAATATAAATCAATTTTTAAATATAAACATTAACATTAATATTCCATGTAGAATGTGTATTAATAATTTGAATATAAAAAATCATTCTTTTTATATAAATTAAAACTTAAAAGGTGTTTTTAAAATAAAATAAACATACGGAGTTTTTTTACCAATAAAATATATAGTTTTGGTATGCTTTAAAGTAAAAAGTTTTCATTTAATATAAAAATTGTTATATTTTTAATTTTACCTACTAGTAATACTAATATTATATGTATTTTTTCTTAATTAAACATCATCAAAGTATTGTATAAGGGCAAATTATGCTTCTACAATATTATCTTTTAAAAGATAAATGTTATATCATATTTAAGTAAACTTCGTTTTGAATAACTTTTAATAAACAAATGATTGGGAAAACCTTTAATTTGTTACTAAATTCATATTTTAAGTTTGTAGAATTTATTTTATTTTCATGAATAGATTGTTTCATTTAAATATATATATATTCTTTATTTTAGTTAGTTTAATTGTTATATATCGTTTGAAACAATTGTATTATAGAATACATTTTATTAAAGAAGTATAGAAATAATTTAGATAATTTTTTACAATAAAAATAATAAAATATTATTACTTAATTTTACAAAATAAAATATTTATATTTAATTGTAATAAATTTAAATTTATATAATAAGTATTTTCTATTATTTCAGAAAATCCTTGCATTTGCAAGGGAAAAATACTAATTGTATAAACATTGTCGATTTGGGTTGGAGAGTGGAACTTATAAGCATCGCACGTCAAACGATTTTGTTAAGATTTCAATTTTGGCATGCTACTTTGAAATAAAGGGTCTATGAATTTTTTTAAAACACATTGTTATGACAATAACTTCTAAAATGCTGCATTCCAAAGAAATTGATTGTTAATAACGTTGAATTATTTTATAATACAGTGTGTTGAAAAGTGAGAACTATATGAATGATGACAATCGAGATACAAATAAAACTCCAACTACTCTTTACAAGAAACACCATAACTCTAGCATAAGACATTCAATTATAAAAGCAATAGCCTAAATAACTCATTAACTATCACCAAACAATCTAAAGCCAAAAAAAGTTTATTTAAAGCACCCCGTTTGATTCTTACCAAGAAAATTTTAGAAGCAATGTAAGAGAAACTGATTTAGTACAAAGAAATCATTCAGTTATTCTGATTTAGTCAGTGCACTGTGCAATGGTAAAAGAAGAGATATGTAGATAGCATTAAGCTTAATATTGGTGGAGAGGATGAAGTCCCACATAGACTAAAACATGAGATAGCATATATAGAAGTTAATATAAATACAGCTCTCAAATATGTTATAAGGCATCTTTGCGCTTGGGGCAATGACGCAGCTAGTGAGGTTCTAACCGAGGCGCGTCTATTGCTGGTTGAAAACTATTTCCAAACCCCCTCTTAGGCCTGGGTTCAACCTAGGCCTTCGAGAATTTCTGGAAGGACTCCCTTTGGGGTAAAGTCCTGCGATTTTAGTTTCAAGTTTTTCAGAATTTCTGGATGGAACTCCTTTTAGGGTACTCTCCTGCTTAAAGTTTGGGTAGAGTCCTGCTTGGAAGTTTTGGAGTTTAGGTTTAATGAATGATGACATTTAGAGTGGCTTAATCAGCTCAAAGTTCATTGTTCTTGACATGTTAGTCTTGAGGCTTTAGATTGATTCTATCAGTCATGCCTATTATTACTTTTATATTCTGATGCTCACTAACCTTTGACAAGCATATTTTCTTGTTTAGTAATTGTCACTTAATCACAGCTTAGGATCTATCTGTCGGAATGGCAGGTCTCAGAACCAAGCCTTCATTTATCCATTAAGCCCAGCTTATAGTAATTAACAAAGTATTATAAAAATAAACTTTTAACATATTTTAATTGGAGATGTTCAAAAGATAAACATTTAACAAACCTCAAATATAGAGATTGAAGCTAGTAAGTCCCCACCAAGTTACAACAAAATGCTTCCTTTCTAGTACTAATGTAGTTGTATGATCTCATGTAAGTTATCATAGACTAAAAACAAAAAACAAACGATGGCCATCATGAAAACAGTGAAGCAGCTTAGGAATCGATCGACTAAGATGCATCTTCATGATAGAGGTGGAGCCCCAGTCCCAACCGTGCACAAGCTCTCCTAAAAGCCATTGCTTCAGCTTTCTGTACAGGATCTCCATAACTTGTGTCGTCTAGTGAAGCAGTACCAGTTGATTCCCTAAAAATCTAGACAGATAAATGGGGTTTACTTTAGACAGAATGATCAGGAATTAACAAGCAACTGAAGTTTATCTGGTCAATTTGACAGAATGACCATTAGCCACAATATTTCAATATGTCCAAATACAGCTACCCAGAGACTATAGAAAAAGTTTAAAACTTAAAATCAACAATGATGGTCAAGGTTTGAAAAAACCCGTTGCAAGGCCTTTTTCTAAGCCACGACACAATGTAGTGTCCAGTCCATGACTGTAATTACATCTGATTGGGCTACAATTCCGTGAATTTTCAAACTCAATGAAACCTCAACATTTTTGAAAGCTTGGTAGTGGTAAATGAAGTCAAAAGGGAAAACATGAGATGATAATTAACAGACCTATAAATTTAAATTTAGCTCGAGTAATAAAACATGTTTTTTCAGGTCTCCTTTGCGTCGGTTTCAGGTGCAAAAAAAATGTAAACATGTTGTTCAGGTCTTGTTTGTGTTCGGTTTCAGGTGAAAAAAAATGTGAAACATACCAAGCTAGGAACTAAAAAAATATCTAATTCAATGATGCAATCGACAAACTAAACCAATTTAGCTATCAGAAAAGCTTTGCATTCCAAATCCAGGAACCAATACCAAATTGCATCAACAGGCTACAGAGATAAGGCCCTTCAAATTCTGACGATAAAAATTGGTGTTATGCACTGCTGGGCACTGCCCTATGGTGGCCCTTTCATCTAAGTGCTCTGTACCATTGGTTGAACGAAGCTAAATATGTAGAATGGTTCGCTCAGTTGGGTTTTCAATTCAGAATGAAAATGTTAGCTTCAGAGACAAAATCACTTGTAATGTGTTTGGTTCAGCGGAAAAGAAAAAACAGAGGAAATGGGAATAGATAATAAATAAGTTGAGGGAAAGATAAATAAGAAACAAAAATAAAATCAAGTTTAGTTAGTGGTTTAAAAGAGTAGAAATAGGTGAGAAAATATTTTGAAAGTAGAGTAATTTGTTTGAAAGTTAAGTAATTTGAGGAAAAAATGCTTCCGTCTATCGAACACACAAAAATCAATTCTCTCCCACTTCATACTTCTCCCTAAGGGTTCGTAAGAGAAATATAGACTACAGAAGAATGAATTTGTTTGTAGAGTGTGAAGTGGTAAGTAGGTACCTCAGCATCAGTCCCATATAGCGTAACTCGGTAGACGACGGAGACAGACTTTGCATCAGCGGAATAGGTGATATTCCGAACTTCACCAGACCACTCTAGCATCGAATATTGCATTGGGAAGATATCAAATTATTGAACAGCATAAAAGAAAGGGAAAAAGAAGGGAAAAGATTATATTATGTAATACCAGGAACGTGTAAGTTCAAAATACGGTTCACAGTATGCCTGAAAAAAAAATGCAACAAAATGAATGGGGATGGTGATGAAACGAAGAAATTAGAGATTAGGGTTAGGGTTAGGAAATAAAAGAAACCAGGGAATGTATCTGATGGGGAATCCATCTTTCTCGTGGCGGGTTTTGACGAGAGAATCGGGGACTTTCTTGTTGAGCTCTTTGAGTATTTCAGAGAGAGGTTTTGAGATTCCAGAACTGTGAGCTTCTTCTTCTTCTTCTTCCATTTTTCCACTCTCTGTTGCTGCTCTGTAGCTCAACTTCGAATATTGCTGATTCCATTGCCCAAACCTAAATGCTCTTCTGCCTCTGCTCAATTTTTCCAATTTCAGAAATGTCGATGCCATTTTCAAAACCTCTCACCACTCTTCAATCGCTTATTGCACCTAAAACATTTTCTGCAACTTTTTAACCCTTCCATTCACCAATCACACTGTAATTTAAATTATTAGTAATAAAAAAAAAACACTTATTATTTCTTTTGTGTCTCCTGGTTTTCATGATTTAGAATGAAAGCGTGACTTACACACGCTTTTAGCATATTATACAGTTCAAAAAATTACTTCAAAAATATTTCATTTTAAAACTGACACATTCGCAAAAGAAAAATTAGATGTGAATACCTCAAAACGATAAGTAATACCTAATGAAACAATTAAAAACACAGATAATATAAAGAGAGATAAAGAAATTTTATAAAGATCGATTAAATGTCAAAAAAAAAAATATATGTTCGTTAATATTTAATTTAGTTTCTTTTATTCTTTTTCTTAGCCTGAACTATTTATACTGGAATTGTTACAATTATATGTATACTTTTTAGAAAAATAAGTGAAATTGCTAACAGTGAATTGGAGTAGTAGATGACACCAGCAGAAATGAAACCAAATTCCTCCTCGCATAATGATATTGAACTCTTTTGAATTGAGTTTTGGTACATTTGATTTATATTTTATTTGTATAAATGCAAGGATGATACATGAAGAGGGAATCAAATGAGAGCCATTTGTTTGATATTAACAGGATAACAATCATCTTGCGGTCCATTAACAGCTCTCCAAGCAAACACATAAATGGCGGATTCTGATGGGTGAAAGGCATCCCAAAACACAGTCTGTCTTCTGTTCACACAAGGATATATCAATGGCAGACATGATATCTGACCTCTGTCCCTTCCCACTCCACAGCAAGCTCTGTCCACAATATCAAACTCTGCAAAACAAAACTATTCCATCACCTTACAAATCAATCAACACATCATGCACTTAAGGTGTTTGACATAAATATTACTTACGGTATCTCGCAGGGTTGTTCAGGATATCGCCCAAGACATGGTAAGTGTTGCCGTATACAAAGATGGAATCAGGGTGATCTCTGTTCAGTTGCTCCACCATTGATCTAAGCCCTACGTTGAAGAATCCAACTATCTGATTAACCTGGTCCACGCATCTCCCTGGTGGGGCCAAACCCGTCGCTCGAATATTTGGGATGCAACCCAGTGGCCCAACTCCTGCTAGGAAGAACTTTCTCAACCCCAGACTATGCAGTGCCTGCATACACCAATGCATGCACCATTTTTCAATCCAAAACTTTTAATTTTTCAATAGCTTATAAGCAGGTAGTAATACCAAAATGTATGAGAGAAATTGGATTCAGTTTACCAGAATTTGTCTCCCCAAATTGTTAACAAGAAGATTGCCGAACTGCTGGGCACTGTAATTGAAACCGGGGCTATATATCCCAGACCTGAGGTAATTATTGATGTAGTCATTGTTTCCGGTTACCACAACTGCTATAGACTTGGCTAAGAACTGACTCAATGCAGCAGGATTCATCATTGTCCTGTACTGATTCAAAGTGCTCTCAAAGTTCTGGATTTGCCGGTTCATGGGAAACCGATCACCCTGCATCAGCATCATCGTATAAATGAAAAGCTTGCAAATTTAATTTGGATACTTATCGTGGTTATATGATGTAGAAGAAAGCAAGTGTGGTAAAGTACATAGTTTCTGCCTGACTCGTCAAGAATACCGGAAGCAGCTGATGCATAATTGACACCATTGAGGATTCTGGATCCAGTTGTGGAGGGGTCTGCAAAAGGTGGAGGAGAAGAAACTCCCAGCATTTCTCCTGTGAAGTTGATAAGGGTAAGTAAGCATACATGGTGGTGGCCATTGTAAGAGCAGTTATGAGTGGACTTACCAAAGAAATCAATGAGCGATCTGCCATTAGAAAATCGGCCAGTAGCAGCCCGGGGGAAGTCGATGCCGTAGGGGAAGAAATTTGCTTTTGCCATGGTGTTTAGGAAATTATTGTTGCCAACTTCAACCAATGAATCTCCAAAAACAAACAAAGCAGGTACCCTCTGCGAGTTTACATGTGCAATCTCATTCAAGCACAGCAGAAGTAACAGCATTGTTGCTGATGCGGTTGCATGTTCCCATACCCCCATGTTGCTGAATACAATTCTCAACAAAAGATGGGTGAAAAGTGAAGGAACTGAAAGGTTATTGTGCACAATATATAGTGTGGTAGCAGTGGCGATGAATTGGTAGTCATCATTGTCCATTCAGGAACGTTTACTGCAAAAAGACAAGCCAACGCTTACCATCATTGTGCCTTTACTCACGTTTTTGGTTCCTCTTGTTTGTAACCGGAGTTTTAGTGTGTATTCTACTCAATTGTCATACATGCTATCTATCAGCCAACGCGTTTCGATGAGAGTAACTGAAATCTTCTTTAAAGAAAAGTAAAAGACAGGAATTACGCGCGGTGAGATTACTTTTTTTATGCTTTCTTAACTCATGAAACGTGTGAAATGATTTTCTGGATCCAATAGCATATTAGCACTATATATGAATGAATTAACAAGGAGAGTAGTGTTGAATGTAGAGAGATAATAAAGGGAAAAAAATTATATAGAATTAACTCGAGCTTGTTGTTACTCGAGGGCAATGGATGCGTTAAAGTGGTGTGTAGCTGGCTACATTGGTTTTAGCAGAATGCGATAGCTGGTAACGTGCTGGGTTTTCTAGATGAACATATAGGAGGGAACCATGGTTAAAAGGCCCTGTGTGAATTGTTTTATGTTGTGTAAAGATGAGTTAATTCTAATTAATTTATTCCAAGAATTTGAGATTTTTTAACATTGATAAAAAAAATTAAAAGAAAATTAAAATTGAAGAGTTCTAAGAATGGATTTCAAATAATTAAAATAATAAAATTTAAAATTTATTTAATAAAAGAAAATTGAAAATTTTCACAAATTATGGAATTCTCATTGGTAAGGATGAAAAAAGTCCATAAATCCAACAAGTCAGGATAAATCATCTCAATATGGCTCTGATCGAAGGTCGAGCTGAATCGATCCAGACCGAATTTGGAACTGAAGCAGTCCAAGACAAAGTCAAGGTCGACCTAACTCAATTTAGATTCAAGGTTGGAGTTAAGTTTGACTTAAAATAAAGATTAAATTGCTTTGTCAAATAAAAAATTGAAATATAAAATATTTTAATTACTTAATCCAAACAAACTATTGTTTAAAAAATAAGGAGATTTCAATTGCAAGTAATTCAAATACATCATATCATATCATATCGTGTATTTTAGTTTATTGGAATTGTTTTGAAATCTCTCCTCCAATCACAAGTTCAATTAATCAAATATAATGGACTTTATGACAATGAACTACCAAATAAAATCCACCCTCCACTTAAAACTCATTAATCTTGTATGCAAGAAAGATATAAATTTAATTTTTAAATATTAGAGAGATCAAATATTATTTTTTTAAAAAGAAGTTAAAAATGTTTTCTTTTATATTTTTATGAAAACAAATATTTATATTAATGTTGATTTGTGAATACTAACTCAAATAAATATTAAAATAAATAAGTTAGGTTTATTTAAATAGATATTAACTTAAATAAGTATTAAAAACAAATAAATTAATGAAAGATTAAATAAAGTTAAAGTAAATAAAGTAGATACTAACTAAAATAAAAATCACAAATTAACAAATATTTCAATTTAACAAGAAAATAACTTGATTAAATTTTAAATAAATAAATAATTAAGAATGAATAATAAATCTGGTCTCTAAGTCCTATAAATCACAAAAGAAACTTAGAACTTCTAAGGATTACTTTTATTATGTAAATGAAATGTTTAATTATTTGTTGGGCTACTACCATGTTCTAACTTTAAGAAACAATTCAATCAATGTAATAATTAGAAGAACATGTGAATTAAAGAAACAAAAAGGAAATTATGGTGTTTTTACTAAGGAAACATGGTTGTAATCTTAAAGAGATAATACACCAACTATATTAGGAATATTTAGTATTATTTACACAATTAAGGAAGTCTAAGACTCTCCAATAAATGTTATTTATGATGGGATGAGGGTTACATTAGGATTAATTACCGCATTAATACAGATTTTAATAAATTTATTAATTAAAATAGTTATTAAATTAAGGATATATAATGCTAACGTGCATGTGAATAATTATACCTAAGAACACCGATTAAAGTATAACTAATAAGTACAAAGCTTATAGTGAAGTGGTGGTGCAAGTAAAAATACACATAATAGGATGATTTTTTAATTGTATGAATTTGAGATTAGGTTTACTTGTTGTTTGAATTGAATTCATTCATCCAAAAATATGAAAAATATTATATAATTCTAACTATTTTGCTGTGCTACAATTTTACAATTTTTTCCCTATAATTCTAACTATTTTGTTGTGCTACAATCATACATGAAATTTAAATGGAAAATATTATATAATATCATTTTTTATTTTATTTTACTGTCTAAATCTAAATTTTTACTACAATAGAGACACACAATGTTTCAATAGAAGATTTTTCCATAGTTTTGAATTGAAGAAATGTTAATAAGTTAAATGTTCTAAATACTAATTCTGTATTTAATTTAGTTTATTTTAGATAAATAATCAAATTTTATAGCTTTTAGAAGATGTAAAAAAAAGGTGTTATTATTTACACAAACAATCTAAGAGAGATGTATAAGGAATATAGTGAGTAATTGCGTTATTTTAATTTTTATCAATTACAAAATAT
>Ga0214544_1000181_pt1 | contig 98289 bp, 85 predicted proteins | sample CNSS3metaG_FD_160074 | JGI IMG/M metagenome (GOLD analysis project Ga0214544, IMG submission 160074) | Root nodule microbial communities from cowpea collected in UCLA plant growth center, Los Angeles, California, USA - CNSS3 | ecosystem: Host-associated > Plants > Roots > Nodule | place: USA...
TGTTGTTGGGATGGTGGGGTTTAGGGTTAGTGGTTGAATGTTGTGCGTGGTTTAATTTAATGGTGTTTTGGGTATTCTGAAGGAGATGGATTATGCCAATGTGAAGGAGATGTGGTATTCCACCCACTGACCCAGATACAGAACTAGGAGAAGAAACGCTGTGATTATGTGACCCACACGAACAAGACGACCACGAATGACTAAAACCATGCGACATTTCCCACTTCACTCGCCATCTTACCCCTGCAATAAATCAGCTTCCCGGGGAAAAAATGAAGAAGAAGATGAAGATGGGAATGGGAAATTAGGGCTTTTTGAATGAGGACAATCAATTCAAATAGGGCATGACACATTATCCACAAATTGCCACTGTATAATTATTTTCATTGACACGTATCTGTTCTGCAATGCCACATCACAGATCTGTTAACGACATTTATGAAAACTTAACGGGATGGACCACATTGATGCAAAATAACTAATTTGGGTACTAAGTAGATGCAAAGTTAAAAGCGGGTATCATTTAGACACATTGGGACGAAACTGTGTACATTGCGACTAATTATACCTAAATTATAACATCCCGGTTGGACATTACTAATTTAAATAATTAGAATAGAAAAAAGTATAAAATCGCATTTATCATAATTCTTTTTCCCAAAACACGGAAAAATTTACAACATTTATTATATCGCAATAAATTAAAATTCACAAACTATGATTGTCGATTACAAACTCCGAGTCTGGTAAGATAATTGTTTACAAAATGTTTAAAATCCATAAAACAAGAAAACATCATAAAGGTTTTTCCCCAAACTAGCCCTTCTCTGAATTTCTGCTTCACCAACGCCACCTACAATATCATTTGCTCTCGTATAACACATTACACGATCATCGCCAAACATAAGTAGATAGAGTGAGCTCAACAGAATAAAAGTGCACTATACAATATAATAAATAACTATACAATATTCCAACAATTCTAATACTCTCAAGTCTCATCACATAGTATACTATTCTCTCTTAACTAACCAGTTTCATTTCCTACGCTACAACGCCTCTTGGGAAGAACAAGCAACAACCCTTACCTGACCAAAACCCGGTAAGAGCATTACAATCCTTAGGACTTACAAGCAACCACCCTTGCTTGCTCACCAAAAATATGGCAAGAGCACAACCCTTACCTGTTCACCAAAACCCGGTAAGAGCGTTACTTTTCCTAAGACTCACAAGCCATAATCTTTAATCCTCGACTTCCAAATCTTTCTCTGGATGCCTCTTGATTCTACACCTTTTGATGATTACATTAATCGATCCTTGCTACCACGAGTGTCTACTCGCCCCTCCGACTACAGGCCACCACCTAATAGTCCACACGCGGGAATAAATTTGCCACGACCACGATCTACGACACCAAGTGGAGTTTCCCAATACGAACCACAATCCGTATTTGTGCCAAGACTATAAAACTCCTCGGATAACAGTAAGGAGGGCAATCTTTTGAAACTCATCCGTACGAGCCACGATATCGCACACTCCACTAGACTTCCAAAACCACCAGGTTACAACATCGAGTGGCCACGTGTTACCCCAATACAAGTTACACTCGTAACTAGGCCCCAACAAAGCATCACATTAAGACCTCTATCCAAAACTGTGTAGAATCCCTCACTGCATCCAAAACTGCCTAGCACAACACCCTTTTTGCTAGGTTAACTCGCATTCTAGACCGCTTGGCAGACTACTTGGCGCCGCTGGGCGCCAACCCACTAGATTTTGGTCTAGCCCCAATTCCACAACACATCGCCTGGTGGGACCACTTTCGTCGCCAAGCACCAACTCTTGGGTTTTATCCCAGAGTTCACTGTGTGGCCTATCTGCTAGCGGTTTACACCATTCCGTCAGACGCCACACCAGTAACTGGTAATTTATTAGTATTTGGCACTCTAGAATAGGTTCCAATGAACCTATTTACACAAGACACTCAGTTCACGCTAAACATGCATCCATGACAAGTAAATACACTTTCATATCATTAAGTTGGACTCAACCACACAATATCACATGGTCATACATCAAACTCAACCATATTCTTACTTTTATACATTCCGAAGAATTACAATAAATCCACATAATCCACAAAAAAAAAAATGTTATACTTAACACACAATCTATACAACCAAAGAATATACAAACTAGGAAGAACACATAACCATTGCTCCCAAATATTGCACAAGCAATAAAATAAGCAATAATACTAGTAAGATAAAATAATAATAATAATAATAATAATAATAATAAAATTAAGCAATAATAATAAATAATAATGATAATAAAATCATAAATAAAATAAAACAATGATAATAATAACAATAATAATAAAATAATAGTAAAATAAAATAAAATAATAATAATAATAATAATAAAGATAATTATAAAATAAAAATAATAATAGTAATAATAAAAATAAAAATAGTATTAAAAAATAATAATATAAATAATATAAATAATATAAATAAATAAATAATAATAATAATAATGTTAATAATAATAAAAAAAAATTTAAAAAATAAAAATAATAATAATGAAAATAATACTAAAATAAAATGAAACAATAATAATAAAACAGTAATATTAATAAAATAAAATAATAATAATCATAAAATAAAACAATAATAATAAAATAATAATAATGATAATAAAATCATAAAAAAAACAATTTTAATAATAAAAATAATAATAAAATGAAATGAAATGAATAATAATAATAATAATAAAATGATACTATAAAAAAATAATAATAAAATAAAATGGAACAATAATAATAAAATAATAATAATAATAATAATAAAATCATCATTAAAATAAAATAATGATAATAATAAAATAATAATAATAATAATAAAATAATAATAATAATAGTAATATAATAATAATAGTAAATAATAATCATAGGTGTGTCATATATAGAAAAAAAAACTTTAAACATCACGCCAAGGAAGAAAGAAGAATTATAATAATCATAGATTATTATATACTGGAAACCACAAGCACATGCATACTTTCTCTAAAACCACATACAACAAGTATCAAGAAGTTAAACGATACAAGAATTTGGTTCAAGAAAGACTTTCATGCATTAATATATATAACGCAATTGCATATAATATCATTAAAATAGGAAATGACAGGTCCCCTAACTTGGAATTCCGACTCCAAAAATGCTCTTAGAATCCTTCCTTACACCATAATTGATCTCCACCCTTGGACACTCCTTCCAGCCTTCTAACACTCTCTAAGTTCTGTTTTTAGGGTTCTAAAACTCCCTTTTGGTAGCCACACGATATTGCACCATTCTCCTCCATTAACAAGTGAGTCCATTAACATATTATTCCATGCCTCTTTGGTTTCTATGATAGGGTAATATGGTTTCTAGGTTTTCCCTAACATTGCAGAACCAAAAAAATAATAAAATGCAAATAAGTCAAGACTAAATTGTACTAGCCAAGGTTTGAACCTACCTTAACTCAATTACCAAACAATTGCACAACAATTCAACCAATTCATATTTTGTGATAATTCCTACACCACTAGGATTATATTATCATGCACCATGTTCAAGTATATTATGAAAATAATAAAACAATTAAATTAATACGCTAATGTCATACACAAGGCTCAAACCCAAGTCCTCTCGTAATGGTTAAGTACTTTTAACCACTTGAGCTACCATTGTTCCTTATCTTCTCTTTCCATATTAATTAACTTAGGCATTCCTGCCCTCGCATTTATTAAATAAATATTTATTTATTTATTTAAATTTTTCCGAGTCTTACACAAATCGTTGGAGAGGAGGTGGGGAGGGAAAGAAATCGCATGGGAGGATTACAATTGTGTGGCACCGAAAGTGTTTCTTTATCACCCAAAATGAGGAATGCCCTTAACCTCTACGAGAAGCATGGATAAATACCCTATTTTTGACACAACAACGTCGTCACCACTGTCGGGTGCTAGCTCAACACCATTGGGCGCTATAAGATAAAACACAAAATCAATGGCCTCTACAAAACTATAAGACTCATTGAAATTAATTAAATAAATAAATAATTAATAAATGCGGGTAGTGGGAGCCTTTATGACATTTAATATTAATTAATGTGACGTGGAAAAGTGTTAGCTTAAATGTTGAGAGTACTTGATTGTGTGAGAGAACTTGGGTTCAAGTCCTATGTATGCCAATTTTGTGTTGTTTGATTTAATGTAAATGTGATATATGGTTCAAACTTGGATTTTAGGGACTATTTTGGGTCTAAATTATGTTCACATGTTTGGTGCAATGTTCTGAATTGTTTGGCATGGATTGGAATGTGGTTTAGACTTTGTTGCTGGTGTTTGTGTGCGTAAATAGTGCAGAATTATGCAATTCTCGCTCATGCGAGCCAGGCTTGCCTAGGCGAGATTAGCAGAGAAGCGAGCCTGATTCTACTCGAGCGTCTCGCTCAATCGGAGGATTTTGGTCTTAGGCGACAGACCATCTTGCTGGCGAGTGTGCCTCGCTTAAGCGAGAAATCGTGAGTGTTGGGTGATTTTGCTTAGGCATCTAGCCCAGGTGCGAAGCCCTACTTTGGGCGACGGAGTGTCTTGCTCAGGCGAGAGTCCCTCGCCTAAGCGAGAGTTCAAGGTTGGTTTTGTGCGAGGTGCTCGCCCAAGCGAGGTACCTTAGCTTAAGCGAGGTAGGTTTGGGTGCTTAGGCGAAGGCTTCAAGCTTAAGCGAAGGATGTAGAAATTGTGTGTTTCAAGGCAATCGATTATACTGTATTGGAGTGGTTGGTGTTCGAATTGTAATGTGTGGCCGATAAGGCTTCTAAGATATCTCAAAGGTGGGCTTGCTGGTGTTCCTTGAGTTGTGGCTCAGAATGTATCCCTTGACTTGTGGCTCGGGATAGGGGTTAAGCACATGGAATTCTCTAAATTGTGGCTCAGAATGATGTCCCTTGAGTTGTGGCTCAAGATAGCGGATGAACACGAGGAACTCTTGAGTTGTAGCTTAGGTTGGCGAGTGTTGTCGGTGTGAGTGTGCTGGTTGTGGCCAGGACGGTTGGGTCCAAATAGATTGCCCTCCTCAGTAAATAGATGACGAGTTTGGTAGTCTTGGGAAGTTACGAACTATGTTCGTATTGGGAACTCCACCGGGCGTTACGGTGTGTGATCCGTAGCATGATTTCCCGCACGTGCTCTATCGGTTGTGGCCGATAGGTATGGCAATAAGACATCTTGAGGTACTCACAAGAAGAGGTAGGACACGATCAACATGGTTGTGGTTATGTGGAAGGAAAGGATGAGATTTCTTTGACATTTTTGGATGTCAAATCATTGTTGTGGGCATGTGAGAGCAAAGAGTGGTTTTCCTTGAAGTGCTTATGATATCAAAACATGGTTGTGGCCATGTGGGATGAAGGAAGGAAATTTTCTTTGGTGTAATTATTTTGATATATAATTGTTGTATATACATATGATTGTTTGATATTAGTTCACCCTATCTGCTTGTGTTTAGGGATGATCATGTACGCGGTACACGGGAGCAGATAATATTGCAGGTGGTTCTAGTAAGGCTTAGGCTCAGAGTGTGGGCTAGCTTGGGACTTTTCTCGTAGTTTTTATATTGTTTTATGATTTCAATAAGTTGTAACTATTGATATTATTGAACCTTTGGATAATTATATTAGTATTTATATTCCATGGATTCTGGATTATTATTGGCGTAAATAAAAGTTTTAAAATTCCCGTGTTTTTGGGAAATGATGTTTTAATAAATGAAGTTATTTATATTTTCTTTTTCATATTAATTAAATTCATAATATCAAGTATATTATTAAAATAATAAAACAATTAAATTAATACGCTAATGTCATACACAAGGCTCAAACCCAAGTCCTCTCGTAATAGTCAAGTACTCTTAACCACTTGAGCTACCATTGTTCCTTGTCTTTTCTTTCCATATTAATTAACTTAGGGATTCCCGCCCTCGCATTTATTAAATAAATATTTATTTATTTATTTTATTTTTCCGAGTCTTACACAAATCGGTGGAGGGGAGGTGGGGAGGGAGAGAAATCGTATAGGAGGATTACAATTATGTGGCACTGAAAGTGTTTCTTTATCACCCAAAATGAGAAATGCCCTTAACCTTCACGAGAAGCATGGATAAATACCCTATTTTTGACACAACAATGTCGTCTCCACTGTCGGGTGCCAACTCAACACCATTGGGCGCTATAAGATAAAACACAAAAAAATGGCCTCTACAGAACCACCATCTGGTACCAATTATGTGTTAGATTGAAATAATGATTTGAGACTAGAAGAGGGGTTGAATTAATTGTTTAACACTTTTTCGAAAGCTTAAAAGCCCTTTTGATTGAGTCAAATAGACCACAAAATTCGAATGCAAAAGTTGCAGAACAACACACTTTCAATTGGTCAAAACATAAAATAAAAGACTAATTTGTTTTTGAGCCTATGAATTAGATGACTAAAATTTAGAATCAATCGGCTAAAATCCTGGGAAATTATGTAGAATGCAAAATTCACAGATTTAACTCAAAGAACAAACTTTTACCCACAAGATTTGTTCCAATGAATATTTCTAAAAGGTATGCATCATCATATTGCATAGAAACATTAAAATTCAACAAATAATGATTTACTTAGTTTTCTTGAGTTTTTCAAGTGAATTAAAAGGGTGGGATGAAGGGAAGAAAATGGCACAATTGTTTTTATTTTGGTTCAATCATATAGCTACATATAGTTTACTAGGACAACCTGAACCTGGTTTCCACTATATTCAAAAGTTTTATAAATCACACACCAAGATTACACTTTTGAACAAAGAAACACACATAATTTTTTACTCACAAAAATCTAGCCTAACACCCTACAAGAATCACACCCAAAGATTTGGAATCACACTAGGTAAACAACCAGAGGCACAAGAACTACAAAACCTGATGGTGGCTCTCCCTAGCCAACCATACACAAGTTCTTCAAGCTAATCCCAAGTCAAAATGCCTCCAAGATCAACCAAGATCTTCAATCTTAACCTTGTAGTTGTGTAATACAGAGAAAGAGAGAGAGAATTTTCCAATGATGAATGACATGTTTTCGTGCTTAAAAACTCAAAATTATGCCTCTACTCTCGAAAATACAAATTATATAGTTTGGTTTAAGTGAAATCAATCAGTTAAATTTTTTGTACAATCTGTTGACTTCACATGACTTAAGTGAAATCATTTGATTGAAAAACAATTCAACTGATTGAACACATTCATATTAGAAATTATATACAACAAACCTTTTAACTTGTTAAAACCCATTTTTAACATATTAAAAAGGATACACTAAGACTAACAAGACATAACCTGTATCATATAGCCTACCAACATGATATAGCATGTAATCATTATATTTAACACATCAATTAAAAATTTAATAAATTGAAACATAATCATCAAGCGAATCTTCATCAATCTCCATCAACCACATATGATCTTCATGCACCTGGCTTTATCAAATCTTTGCTTCAAGCTTGCTTGTGCCAACATTATGTACCACCAGATGTCGACAACTTCACTTGCATGTGGCGCTCGACATCATGTATCCATCGCCCTAACCAGGCTCCCCTATAATTGTGGTTGCTTGTTGATTTTGTAGCACTAGGCTCGATTCCAACGGCGCCCAACATGGGTATTTTCTCCAAAGTAATATTTTCTGGTCCAAAACATGTTTCCTGAGTCTTAGCTTGTTTTCTTCCACTAAAAATGCTTCATATTCACTTATTTAAGACATCCAAAATAGATATTAAGGGTAAAACAAACATAAAATAACTAAAACACAAAATAATGCAAAAAAACACACTAAACTTGAGGATTAAACAAGATGACAGATAAGGAGAGTTGATTTTATTCACTAAATCCAACACACTAAAACATGTAAAAATCAATGTTATCACTCCCCCACACTTAAAACCTTGGTTGTCCTCAAGCAAAAGGTTATTTGGATTAGAAAGACATATAATCAACGATGGTCTAACAACTAAGAAGCAAGTTCACACAATCATTTAGATAACATTCATGAATGCTCTCTTTTATATGACACTAACAACTCCTTAAATATGGTGGTCATAATGCAAATATTACAAGAATGTCTATGCATGCTTTATATGAGACTAACAACCATGGAGAAAATGTTTTCATCGATCAACCAAAGGAACCAATCCTCACTATAAAATAGTGTTTCACTCAAGCATACTAGTGTATAAGGGTGTGTTATTCTCTTTTCGACCACTAATTGCACAAAATTTGGCTTTGCTTTTCATTTCAAGAGCTAAGAGTTATCAAAACTTGCAACACGAACAAATACTTTATTGGGTGAATTGTGACAAGGCTAGGAAGGGGAATTGTGTTTCTAGGTATCATGAATGAGCAGAAAAGAGCAATTCCATCAACTTCACAGTCTTAATATTCTATTCTCTTATATCTGAAAACTAGAACATAACCACTCATTACATTGCAGCCACATTTTTCATTCTTTTTAAATTTTTTTTCTTTTTCTTTTATATGAGAATAATTACAAGATGGAACTACATCAATCACAACCAATTGTAATATGATCTTCATGCTTCCCCTTTTTCGGCAACATCCCCTACATTTGAATCACACTAATGACCATGAAATATCTACTCTCTCCATTCAAGGTGAAAGGGTCAATCATTTTCAACAAGGCTCAAGGGTTCAAAGATAAAGGAAATGTGCTTTTAATGCTCAAACGGGTTGCATAAAGGTTCTAATATTTGAAAACACGGTTGGCTATCATGGGTCAATGATGCAATGATGAATGTAAGACCCAGAAAAAAAATATTTATTTAATAAATGCAAGGGCAGGAATCTCTAAGTTAATTAATGTGGAGAGAGAAGAGAAAGAATAGTGCTATCTCAAGTGGCCAAGAATACTTGATTATATGAAAGGACTTAGGTTTAAGTCTTATGTATGACTTGTGGTGTTAATTAATTATTTAATTTGTTTTGCGTGGGGATAAGATCTTGTGACTTAATGTATAAGCACATGTGTGCATAAAACATCATAAAACATGAATTGGTTGATTGGTTGTGCTTTGGCTTTGTATTTGTTAGGGTGTGGGTTCGAACCTTGGTGACACAAAATAGTTTTTTTGTGCTCATATTATTTTGGTGGTGAGGAGAGACGTTCAGAAAACCTTGGCACAATAAGTTGTTCCTATTTTAATGATATTATATGCAATTGCATTACCATCACTACTATTATTATTATTATTCTTCTTTTCTTTGACTTGATGTTTAGAGTTTTTCACGTAAATGCGACATTATTATTATTATTTTATTATTATTATTTTTATTATTACTATTACTAGCTTTTATTATTACTATTACTAGCGTAACACAGGCGTTATCGCGCCTGTGTGTATATTTTTTAAATATACGTAATATTTTATTAGTAGTGATAATATTATAATGTTATTAAGTAAATATATATATTAAAATTATATTTATTAAAAATAAAGTGAAATATATCAGAACAACAAAGGCATCTGATTTTATAAAAAGTTTATAAAAGTAACGGTCAATTTTTAAAAATTTAATAAATTATTATATTTAAAGGGTAAAATCGGTATTTTGAAAAGTGGACACAAAAAGGGGAATCCCCTTTATATATTGTTATAGATTATAATTATTACTATAATTATTATTATTATAATTATTATTTTTATTATTATTACTAGCGTACACACATGCGTGACAAAGCTACACATTTTTTAAATATGCATGATATTATAATAGTAGGTGATGATAATATAATGTTATTAAGATAATATATAAAATAAAATTATATTTATTAAAAATAAAGTGAAATATATCAGAAAAGATGAGAGAATAACTATTGATAAATAGAAAAAAAGAAGAAGAAGCAGAGATAGACGATTTTACAAAAAAACTTGTAAAAGTAATGATCAATTTTCAAAAATTTAATAAATAATTATATTTTAAAGGGTAAAATTGGTATTTTGAAATGTAGACACAAAAGAGGGAATCCTCTTTATATATTGTTATAGATTATTTACATATTATTATTACTAGTTATTATTATTATTATTTTTATTATTACTATTATAATTATTATAATTATTTTATTTATTATTATTATTATTATTATTAATATTTTATTAGTATTTTATTTTATTATTACTATTATTATTTATATTATTATTTATACTATTATTATTATAATAATTATTATTTTTATTATTACTATTATTTATATTATTATTATTTATGTATAATTATTAGTTATTATTATTATTATTTTTAATATTTTAATTATTATTAGTTATTATTATTATTATTATTATTATTATTTTTATTATTATTATTTTTATTATTATTATTATTATTTTTATTATTCTTATTATTTTATTTTGCTATTATTATTAATATTAATATTATTATTATTATTATTTTTATTATTATTATGATTATTATTATTCTTATTATTATTATTATTTTTATTATTATTATTATTATTTTTATTATTCTTATTATTTTATTTTGCTATTATTATTAATATTAATATTATTATTATTATTATTTTTATTATTATTATGATTATTATTATTCCTATTATTATTATTATTTTTATTTTATTTTACTATTATTTTATTATTGTTATTATTATATTTTTTTATGTTATTTATGATTTTATTATCATTATTATTGCTTTATTATTGTTGTTTTATTTTATTATTATTTTTTTATTATTATTTTTTTATTTTGGTATTATTGTTTTAACTTATTAGTATTATTGTTTTATTATTATTGTTTCATTTTATTTTATTTTATTATTGTTTTTGTTATTATTATTTTTATTGTTTTTGTTTTATTATTATAATTATTGTTGTTGTTGTTGTTGTTATTTTTATTATTATCATTATTACTGTTTTATTACCTGTGCGATATTTTGGAGCAATGATTATGTATTCTTCCTTCTTTTATATATTGTTTGGTTGTTCAGGATTGTGTTGGACTATGATCTAGTCATGTGATTATGACTAGATAAGCATATTTCATGTTATGGATTGTATGTATAGTGCTTAGGGTTCTTTGGAACCTTCTTCAAAGTGCGACAAACCAGTAGCAATGATGCGTAGCGGCTTGGGGTGTGTTGCTTGGTGGCTTGGGGTGTGCTGCCAGGTGATAAGGGAAAACCAGAGAAGCTTGGAACGCATAGCGCCTGGCGAAAAATGTGATCCTGCCAAGCGGAAAAGATCTGGTAGAGGCTTTGGAAAACGTATGGTGCCTAGCGGCGTTAGGTGTCTGCTAGGCGATTTTGGGATTCAATGATGGATTACGCGAGGGATTCTACAAAGCTTTGGATGTAGGTCTTAATGTGTGCTTTGCTGGGGGCCTAGTTACGAGTGCAACTTGTATTGGGGTAACATGTTGCCACTCGAGGTTGTAGCCTAGTGGTTTAGGAAGTCCAGTGGAGTGTGCGAGATCGTGGCTCGTACGACAAGGTTCCGGAAGATTGCCCTTTTCAGTGAAATTGAATAAGTTTGGTAGTCTGGGGACAACTACGGAGTGCAGTTCATTTTGGTTAACAGGTAAGGGTTGTTGCTTGTTCTTCCCAAAAGGTGTTAGGGCACAGGAAGGGAAACAAGTTGGTTATGAGAGAATAGTATACTATGTGATGAGACTTAGGAGTATTAGAAGTGTTCAAATATGTAATGGTTATTTATTATTTTGTGTATTGCACTTTTATTCTATAGAGCTCACCATATCTGCTTGTGTTTGAGGATGATCGTGTAATGCATTACACGGGAGTAGATGATGTTGCAGGTGTTGCTAGTGAAGCATAGTTTCGGAGAGGGGCTAGCTTGGGGAAAAGCCTTTATGATGCTTTCTTGTTTTATGGATTATAAACATTTTGTAAACATTTATCTTAGTAGTGTCGGATTTGTAATCGAAAATTATAGTTTGTAGATTTTGGTCTTTTGTGGTATAATAAATGTTTTAAATTTTCTCGCATTTTGGGAAAAAGAATTGTCATAAATGCGATTTTATACTTATTTCCCTATTCTAATTATTTAAATTAGTAATATCCGGCTGGGATGTTACCTCAAAAATGAAATGACCTTGTTCAAGTATAGACATGCGAATGAAAAACAAGTAGCAATGAAAATCAAGGAAAGTTAATTGTAAGACAAAAGTGGTAGCGCTCAATAGATATAAACTCTAAGGCACAAAATCTCGCCCGATTTAGTTCTTTTGTTTCCTAAGGTTGTCATACAATTTGTCACAATCATTAACCACATTAAAAATAATAATAACACTCTCGATATACCAACATGAGGACAATCACAAGGACAAGTTTTCAGAAGACCGTAACATATTCTGAATGTATTCAAAAATCAACTTATGAGAAAACATAAATGGTTCTCATCACTATCATGCACAACTCACATCAAAGTCAAGAAACAAATGCTTCATATTTTCTATGCTAGTGAAGTCACACTTTTAATTTATTCTCAACACACATATTTAAGAAAAAAGAAAGAAAGAAATCAAACTCTTTTTTGGTTGAACTAGATTGTAGCTCAAATTTCTTTGCTCCTTGTGTCTTCTCCAACATTAGCATTAGTACCTAACACTCACAGGAACATAAAAGATACTAGAACAAAAAAGCTAGCCCAATTTTAAGATAAACAAAGATTTGAGATTTGAAAAGCAATAAGATAAAAACAAGGAAGATAATAGAAAGGAAAAAACATCAAAATATAAAGGATAATAATTTTTTTTCCAAACAGCCACACTTAGATTCCTCTTATTGCAAGATTACTCAATTTTCCAATCAACCATGCATTAACCATATCGTCGTCGCCTAGTGCCAACTTAGCATTATTAGGTGCTTTCCGATAAAGCACAAAATGATGGCCTCTACAAAACCACTACCCAATGCCACTTATCTATCGCCTAGCGTTGCAACTTTTCTCGGAAGTTGCGCTCGACGCCATGTATCCTTCGCCCGATGCTAGGCTCCCTTGCAGCACTGGTTGCTTACTGATTTCGTAGCTGGGTTGGATTCTAATGACACCTAACACAAGTATTTGCTCCAAAATGATATTTTCTTGTCCAAAGCATGCTTCCTTGAGTCTTAGCTTGTTTTCTTCCACCAGAAATGCTTCCTATTTACTTATTTAAGACACTTAAAAAGAGATTAGAGGTAAAACAAACATAAAATAACTGAAAAAAGTAATGCAAAAACACACTAAACTTGATGATTAAACAAGATAAAAGCTAAGGAGAGTTAATTTTAGTCACTAAAACCAACACACTAAAACACGTAAAATCAATCTTATCAGTAATACACTTACAAAATAATTTATTACATACACATGGACTTATTGTAACTTAAATTAACAACACATAACCATTGAACTCAAATGCATTAGCTTATGTCCAAGAAACGTGGACTAGCCATTTTGTTAACATATATAACACTTTAGGGTAGTAGACAATTAGTTTATAGAACTTCTATATTTTTATTAAACTTTATTTATAACATTACTACTCTGTACTATGGAATTGTTATGCAGATGAAAAATGAATTTGTATCTGTAAATTTGTGTAGGATTACGGCTTTCACACAAATCAATTATCATTATAAAAAACTACTTATAACGATGGTTATGGTAATAAATTGTCATTGTTTGTGAGCTTTTTAATGACAGTTAATATAACAACCATTGTATCTCGGTTAAATTTTTTCTTCCATTTTTGTTTTTTGGCCATTTTCAACGATGATCATCATTTTAACTGTTGTTGTTTTTCTACTTGTAGTCATTAATATCTCGAGCTTAGAACAACGATTGAATTTACAACACATGTAAAACCATCAGTACAGGCTAATTTCATCTATCTTTGAAAGGCAATTCTACTGTAGTGTTGTATACTGGTTGTTGCACAAATAAGTTAGGTGGCATAACAATGAAAGTTTGTGAGTGAGAACTCCAAGAGAGATAGGTCACTATTGTTGAGGATGTGGGAGAAGGGAGGATGAGAATCTTATAGGTAGTTAGTTGGAATCTGTGATAGCCTTGCATTTTGTTGGAGTTGATTTCGAAGACAATGAAGAGGGTGGTGAGGTTGATGGAGATACAAGACTTGATGGAGCTTTATGTGCCCATGATAACGACGATCTTATGCTAGTAATGCTACAAGGCTACGACTTTATTAATTGTAATATTAATAATCAATGAAATTTTTCGCCAATAATTACCAATAAATTTGTGGTTGTAAAAAGTTATTCATGGATAGAATTTACCTACAAACATTTTACCAACTAATTTTTGATTCAATTTTTCATAAAAAATTCCTTTCATTGTCAAAATTTTGCTATTTTGGAAAATACAAATATTGAGTTTCTCTTTTTATGCATACTCAAGATACACCTAGATTTTAACAATAAAGTTTGAAATTGAAACATTAACTATATTTCAAACTTCTAAATCAATAGTTGAACTATAACTTAATTCCAAAACTAGCAATGTTCAATCTGATTAGGGTTGAGAATGTTGTCCTTTTATCAATTTCTTAGCTTGTCATGGTACAATTCACAAACTCATTTTGTATTCATACACATCATCAAAATGGTATTGAATGCAAACATAGAAACATTGTTGATTTAGGTCTTAGTTTGTTACACCATGCTTATCTTCTTTTACAATTTTGGGATTATGTATTTTGGTACTATTGTACACCTTATCAATATGCTCCCTTCAACTCCTCAAAGTTTTGTCAATCCTTACTCTACTATTTTCAATAAAGATCCAAATTTTCATTTTCTCAAAACATTTTGTTGTTCTTACTTCCTTCTTGTAATACCTTATAATTCTTATAAACTTGATTCTAAGTTGAAAAAGTGTATTTTCATAGCATATTCCCAGTTATACAAAGGTTACAATTGTCTATCATTTATTGGTAGAATATATATTTCAAAGGGTGTTTTGTTTAATTAACACAGAACATGATAACATTAACTTTTACGTATTTTGGTGTGTTTGTTTTTGTGAATAAAACACTTCCTCCTAGATTTATTCTTGTTTAATTCTCAAGTTTACCGTGTTTTCGTAGTGTTTTGTGTTTTAGTTATTTTATGCTTGTTTTTACCTCTAATATCTCTTTTAAACATGTTAAATAAGTGAATAAGAAGCGTTTGTGGTGGATGACAATAAGCAATAACTCATGAAGCATGTTTTAAATAAGAAAAGATGAATTTAGGTGTTTTATGCTTGTGTTTATGTTCTGCATTTTTCTTTTCTCTATGTTTATGTTATGTTTTTCAACTATCAAATCTTTGTTTATATAAAAATTAGGCTTACTTGTTTGTTTGATTATCTTTTATGTTTTTGTGTGTGCTAGTCATTGATGTTATTGATGAAGAAAACAAGTAGAGAAATTTGAGTCATTGGCTAGCACACCCCAAAAGATTTGGATTTCTTTCTTTTTCTATTGTTAATATTCGTGTGTTGATAATAAATAAAGAGTGTGACTTGGTTGGTCTGAAAAATATAATTCACTTGGTTTTAAGACTTTTGAGTAAGTTCTGCATGACTTTGAGGAGAATGATTTATGTTTGCTCATAAGTTGATTTTGGAATATATTGAGTGTGTTGTGATCTTGTGAAAAATTGTGCTTGTGGTCATTTTCATGTTTTTATGACAAAAGTGTTGTCATTGTTTTTACTATGGTTAGTGATTGAGGCAAAGTGTATGAAAAATTTGGAAACCAAAGAACCTTACCGGGCGAGATTTTGTGCCCTGGTGTTTACATCTGTTGACTGCTACCACTTTTGAGTTACAATTACTTTGATTGACTTTCATTGCTAGTTGTTCTTCATTTACATGTTTACATATAACAAGGCAATTTTCCTTTCCTTCTTGCATGATTATTTGACAGAAAAAGCCAACATGTTTTAGTCTAAAACCTTTATGCAACCTTTCAACATTAACAACACATTTCCTTCATCTTTGAACCCTTGAGCCTTGTTGAAAACAGTTGACCACCACACCTTAAGTGCAGAGAACAAAATTTTCCTAGTCATGAGTGTGATTCAAGTGTGGGGAAAGACATTAAAAGATGGAACATGGGTAACAATTTTGAATTGGTTATGGTTGATGTGGTGCAGTCTTGGAAATATGTCATATAGAAAAAGAAAAAGAGCAAAAGAAAAAGAAAAAAATTGACATAGTGTGACTACAAGGTGTTGTTTGGTTGTGTTCTCCTTTTCAAATTGAATAAAGTATAATGCTAAGATTGTGAAGTTGATTTGATATCTCTCTTTGCTGATTCATGCTATCTTGGTATACCAATTCCCTTCCCATCCTAGTTGTAATTCAGAAAATAAAATCCTTATTATTGCATGTTTTGAAAACTGTCGGCTCTTGAAATGAAAAGCAAAAACAAATTGTCTACACTTAATGGTAGAAGCGAGAATAGCAAACACACCCATATACACTAGTGTGCATTAGTGAGACACTTTTCTAGTGATGATGGGTTCCTTTGGTTGATCTATGAAAACCTTTAACATGATTGTTAGTCTCTCATAAAGCATCATTATGCATTCTACATATATTTTCATAATGAGCTTCATAGTTGAGGATTGGCCAGGTTACACATAATCTCTTTGAATTGGTTTTAAAGGAGATCATTCGGGAACATTATCTGAAATGATTGTGTTAACTTCCTTCTTAGTTGTTCCTCCTTTATTGAATAAATATCTTTATAAGCCAAGTCAAGTTTTGCTTGAGGAAAAACAATATTTTAGGTGTGAGGGAGGGATAACATTGATTTTTACAACTTTTGGTGTGTTTTAGTGTATAAAATCAACTCTTCCATGCCTTTTTCTTCTTTAATCTAAAGTTTAGTGTGGTTTTGTAGTGTTTCATGCTTTAGTTGTTTCGTGCTTGTTTCACCTCTAATATGTCTTTTAAGTGTATCAAATAAGTGACTAGGAAGCCTTTCCACCATGAAGGGCAAGCACTGTAACATCCTGACCAAAAATTACTAATTTCAATAAATATTAGTCATAAATAATAAAGCCGACATTTAATAAGACTTATTTTTCCAAAGCGCGGGAAATATAAGTCTTTATTGAATGTGTCGGGTTTCAAAATTCCAAATTTCTAAGATTGTAAGTAAATCATAAAAATATCTGAGTTCCAAAACAATTGAAATTAAATTACAATTTTTATCCAAACATAGTTAAAATTCAATATCCCCAAAGCTAGCCCTCATTCTGGTGCTACTTGACGACAACATCATCTTTCTTTGAAGAACATATAGTTCTGATATGCTTCCAAACGGATCCCATCTAACTCGTTTAACTGCAGCTTCCTTTCCTCCCTAGCTTGATCAAGTGAGAAGTTGCATGATTTGACAACCCAGTAAGCTCAATGCTCTATCTCCATTAGTAGGTGGCGTGGCTTACCAAAGACAACTCGATAGGGAGACATCCCTATAGGTGCCTTGTAAGCAATCTTGTGAGCCCAAAAAGAGTCCTCTAGTCTGTTGCTCCAATCCTTTCGGTTGGGCTATACAATCTTCTCCAAGATCCTCTTGATTTCTCTGTTTGAGATCTCGACTTGCCTATTAGTTAAGGGGTGATATGGTGTAGAAAGCTTGTGCACAACCCCATACTTTTGAAGCAAAACCCCCATGGATCTATTGCAAAAATAAGTGCCTTGATCATTAATGATATCTCTAGGAACTCCAAACCTGAAATAAATAAGTGAGACCTAACAAAGTCCATAACAACTCGAGCATCATTAGTTCTGGTGGCTTTGGTTTCTACCCATTTTGAAACATAATCAACAACAAGCAAGATGTAAGTGAAACCAAAAGAGACTCGGAAAGGTCCTATAAAATCTATACCCCAAACATCGAAGACCACACAAAACAACATGGGTCTCCAAGAAATGGCTCCTCCTACTCATTGGCATTGCTCGCATATGCTACAAATCCTCCACGCATCCTTCAAGATGGTAGGCCAAAAGAATCTGCAATCTAGCACCTTGCGAGATGTCCTTTGTGTGCCAATATGACCACCAGGTGCAAATGAATGACAAAATTTGAGGATCGAGTCAATCTCATGGTCCATAATGTATCTCCTGGTAACTTGATCATTGCACATCTTCCATAAATACGGGTCATCTCAAATATAATACTTAACATCGCTCTTAAGTTTATCACACTAAGATTTGGATGCTACAGGAGGAAAAATAGAAGCAGCAAGATAATTCACAATATTAGCAAACCATGGGGGTGAGGGGAAGAAGCAGAGAGTGTTAATAAGCTTTTATTGGGAAAGTTATCCCGGATCGGTGAAACATCATCAGCAAACCTCTCTATCCTGCTCAAGTGGTCTACAACCAAATTTTGTGCTCCACTCCTATCACAGATCTCCAAATCGAACTTTTGGAGCCAGAGCATTCATCTTATCGGCTGCGGCTTTGACTGTGCCTTCTTCAACAGGAACTTCAAAGTTGCATGGTCAGTAAACACAACAATAGGAGAATCAAACAATATGATCTAAATTTCTCAAGTGTAAAAACAATCACAAGGAGTTCTTTTTCTGTTGTGGTATAGTTCGCTTGAGCAACATCTAACATCCTGAAGGCGTACTAGATCACTTGAGGCTTCTTGTCAAGATTTTGTGCTAGGACAGCTCCTACGACATAATTCGGTGCATCACACATGAGCTCAAATGAGGTTGTCCAATCTGGCACCTGAATGATAGGAGTGGTGGTCAGGGCCTTCTTGAGGCATTCCAAAGCCTTTTTGCATTCTTCATCAAAGATGAAGTCAACATTCTTTTGCAGTAACTTGGACAGTGGAAGGGCCTTCTTGCTAAAATCCTGAATAAAGCGCCTGTAAAATCCTGCATGGCCAAGAAAAGAACGAACCTCTCGCACATAAGAGGGGTAAGGCAATTATGAAATAACATAAATCTTGGCAGGTTCAAGTTCAATACCCTTACTCGAAATGATGTGCCTTAAAACCATACCTTGTTCTACCATGAAATGACACTTCTCAAAGTTGAGAACAAGGTTAGATTGGATGCACCTATTCAAAACTCTGTCCAGACTATCTAAACATTCATCAAAGGAGGATCCATAAATAGTAAAATCATCCATAAACACCTCTATGAAGTTTTCAAGAAAATCACTAAAAATGTTAAACATGTATCGCTGGAATGTGCCAGGGGCATTGCATAGGCCAAAAGGCATCCTCCTATAGGCAAAAGTGCCAAAGGGGCAGGTGAATATAGTATTTTCCCAATCCTCAAGAGCAATATGGATTTGAAAATAGCTAGAAAAACCATCAAGAAAAGAATAATGAGATTTACTTGCCAAGCGCTCAAGCATTTGGTCAATGAATGGTAGGGGAAAGTGGTCTTTTCTAGTCGCTTGATTGAGCCTCCTATAATCGATGCAAACCCTCAGTTGTTTTGCACCCTTGTTGGGATCAACTTGTCCCTTTAATTTTTAATAATTATGGGACCGGTTTTCTTGGGAACCACATGGATGGAACTGACCCACTGATTGTCTGAAATGGGATAGATGATCCCAACTTGTAGAAGCTTGGTCACCTCCTTCTTCATAACCTCTAGAATAACAGGTTTCAATCGCCTCTACGGTTGTCTCGCTAGTTTTGCTCCATCCTCCAATCAAATCATGTGCATGCACATGGATAGGTTAATTCCAGGATTGTCAAAAATGTCCACCCAATCGCTTTCTTATGCTTCTTGAGCACTTCCAACAACCTCTACTCTTGCTCAAAAGTGAGAGAGGTAGAGATGATCAAAGAAAGTCTTTGCTCATCCTCCAAATAGACATACTTGAGGTTGTTTGACTCTGATACCACATGATGACATGCTCCGTCGCGGTATTCATCGGAAAACCCATCTAATCAGAGTTCTAACGATTGAATCACACTAACCAAACTCCGATTATGGTGTTCGGAATCTCACCGGTGAGGCCACTCTAGGGTTTACTCTCAGTGAAGGTTAGCTAAGACGAAAGGGGATTAAAATCTCTCTCATTCATCAAAGCTATCTCAATACAAAGCATGGCCAACCCTTATATATGTGAAGGCAGCCGAAAAACGTGAATGAAAACGCCGTCTAACAACCTAATGGCAAGAAAGAAAGAAGAAACATGAAACCCTAACAGTGTGAACCCTAACAGAGAAAGGTTGCGTGATGCAGGGAGAAAGGGACGCTTGCATGAGGGTAAGAAGAGAGGGCTTCTAAGACGTAAACCCCAGCTCAAGACGGTGCTGGAAAGTGTGATAGGAAGGTATCGTGTAACTGTGAAATGGAAAGAACCCTAGTCGCACCTATCTTCAAACATGGACGCGGGTTGATGTATCATAAAATGAAGTTGGGCTGCTCGTTGCAGGCCCAAGCTATTGAAGCGTCCCTACACCAAAAATAGGAAGTTCCAGCCCAATTGATGTTGAAGCTGCTGAGAAAGAAATGTTGAAAACAACATGTGTTGGCTGCAAACGCTGGAAGGAATTGGGTTGGAAACCAATGCGTGATAACATCACTTCTCGCACAAGCACACAAAAAAATTGGGCTTTAGGTTTATTATTTGATTGGCCCACTCATGGAACAAGTTGTGGACATAGGCTGCATTTGATAAAAATACCCAATTTAGACAATCATTTATTTAATAAAAGAAATAAAGAAAATAAAAGAAAATTAAAAGGATTGGCCAAGCCATTGGCTCAAGCTGAAAAGCCCTTTAGGTGATATTCATCATATGTTCACCTCCATATTCCTGAATGTTTCTATGATCTCCCTATCAACCTCTTCCATCTTTTATCTAGGAATGGCTTTTAGAGGGAAAGGAAGAGGGATGGGAGGCGCAACAATAGAGGTGGAAGGCGTAGAAGGCACCCTAGATGTGGAAGGACCAACTGCATGAGCATCACACTCTCTTTGTAGTGTGGCAGGGTCAACTTTCATCTCAAGTGTAGATTGAGGAGTGGGAACTTCAATCTTCTTCCCAGATCTCAATGTGATAACACTCACATTTCTCGGATTCTCCATTATCTGTGATGGTAGCTTATCATAATTCTGAGTCCGTGCTTGATTTAGTTGAGTGGCCATTTGTCCCATTTGATTTGTCAAGCTCTAAATTGATGCTCTACTCTCCTGTTGGAATTGCATACTTTGAAGGGTCACTATCCTGACTAACTCCTGCAATGAAGTAGAAGATGAAGGTGCAGTAGGAGCCGGGGAGTGATAAGTGCGTATTTTTGCCCTCATTCAGTGTTTAATTCTAGGTATTTAATTGAATTTATGTGCTTAAAGAGTGATTTAATTGATAATTCTGATAATTAGGCTGTTTGAGTTTGTGTGATAAAAATGTCTTAAAAAGTGATTTTTAGCTGCATAAATTATTTTTGGATATTTTAACGTTTGTTGATGCAGCTGAAGTTAAGATTAAGCTTATTAAAGGTGGGAAAATAAAATGATTGAAATTACAAAACACCTTTAAATAAAGCTAAAATTAGCAAGTTCTGGAAAAATCACTTCTGCACCCCAGGTTTTACTCATACACTCCCCTCTTTCTAAATGGGTCTCACCAAAACCTATTCTGCAAGCCCTAATATGTCTATTTACACCCCCTCCTACCACTTAAACTAGATGCAACAAGATATTGTCATGTGGCAATCCTTAACTTTTAAAATTGGCTAACCAGAACAAGTCACGTGGCATTAATCCTTGCAAACACATATGCACCAATTAGACATTGCCACATCATCATCTTCCTCCATCTCACACATCAAACCCTAACCCTAATTTTTCTCTTTTCCCACCATCACCATATCGGCAGCAGCAACCGTCGCCCTTCCACCATCAGTCACATCGCTGGCAACCGTGAGTTCTTCTTCCTCGCGAACCATCACCGTTTGCGGGACCACCGAGAACTCCATCGTTCGGTCATCGTCAGCCATGGATGTGCATCCTTCACGCACCTGCGCCTGTTCGAAGTATCCCACCACCATCAACCACGCACTACGCCGTCAACGTCGAAACAACACACCACCGTGATCAGTCACGACCACCACAGATCTGCGTTTTGCGCAAACTCAATTGCAACACCGGTGACTCCAACCATGTCCACCATTGACACACACAGCAGCAGCGGAAGTGCCTCCACACCTTGCAGCACCACAGATCTGCATCTTCACGCTGCCACCACCATTAACGTGAGCACGAACCATGGCAGCACCCTGACAGCGAATCCATGAACCTGCACCAGTCCGCGTCAAGCAACACAGTTGGCAACCACCACTTCATCTCCACGGTGCAAGCAACCCTCTCACAGATCTGCACGAAGCGCGACCACCGCAAAGCCTCCACGCTGCGAAGCACCTCCACCTTCGTCGGAAAACGCATCTGACCAGCTTCCATGTCGTCACGCGCAGCCAAGGGAGGAAGGAGGAAGAGGAGTGAAACCCTAATTCTAGAGAGAGAAAATGCACTGCCACGTGTCAGCATCTGATAGGGCAGTCAATTGGTCAACAGGTCAAGTGGTCAATGGACAGTAAACTCTGGTCAAAACTGCAAAAAATGGTCAAACAAGAGGGGCAAAATTGGAAATTGGACAGAAATTAAGTTGCTAATTAATTAAATAAAAATAAAAGATTTTAGCAACCGACAAATAAAGCCCAAAGTCCAGTAGAAGCCTATATAAAGAGACCAAGGGGGAAGCAGAGGAACAAGCTCGGGACTTCGTTGTTTTGGAACCCTTAGGGGTTCCTAATTTCGTTTCCTTTCTCTCTCTTTTCTTCTCTCTATTTTTCTCTTTATTTTGCATTCATGGATTTCTAAACTTCTTGGGTTGATTCCATTGTAATTTCATTATGCATTCTGAGGTTAGAATGAAATAATTTATTTGTTCTTTTTATTATTGTTGAGGTTTTCATTCATCTATGTCTTTTATCTTTGAATCACATAATAAGTAATGATTTTAAATCTATATGCATGTTGATCATATAAGTACAAGGGTTTTTAAATCTAATTGAGATTTACTTTGATTTAATTTAGAAACTTTCATATGATTAAATGAGTTTTTACCAATAATTGAGACTTTACTTTGGTTAAAGGTATTTACTCTAACTACAATTAATTGAGACTTTACTTTGATTAATTAAGCTTTTTATTTGGTGAGGAGATAAAAGAATAGACATGATTAGGCATAGTAAATTTGATTGACAAGTGCTATGTTTGTGATTATACGGGTCATTTCGCACGTCACTACCCTAACAAGAAACCAGTGGAGAGTGCACCATCAAAGAAACCAGTTGGAGATCGACCTAGAGCCTCAGGTCGTGTGTTCGCATTGACGACTACCGAGGCAGTTCAGTCAGGTAACTTAGTACAAACTTCTTGTTTGTGGTTTGATCATGAGGTTGTTGTGTTGTATGACTCAGGAGCTACCCATTCATTCGTATCCAATGAATGTGTGAGGAGGCTCGGTCTAGTGATGCAAGAGCTGGCGTGCGAGTTAATTGTCGCGACACCAGCGTCTGGAGAGGTATCCACCACGTCTGTTTGTATGGGATGCCCTATGGAGGTGGCAGGCCGCAAGTTCAAGGTGAATCTCATCTGCCTGCCAATGGAAGGGTTGGACGTGATTCTGGGTATGGATTGGTTGGCCAGGAACCACGTGGTGATCGATTGCGAGCAACGCAGGGTGGTATTCCCAGATGCAGAAGGACTGGAACTGATATCATCGAATCAGGTAGAGAAGGAGATTGAAGCTGGAGCTACATGCTTTATTATAGTAGCTCAGACAGAGAAGAATAGTACTGCAGAGAAGATTAGTATGATTCCAGTAGTAGATGAATATGCAGATGTTCCCTGATGAAATTCCAGAATTACCACCAAGTAGGGATGTGTATTTCACCATTGATCTTATCCCTAGAGCTGGCCCAGTATCTATGGCATCGTATCGGATGGCGCCAGCTGAGTTGGCAGAGTTGAAGAAGAAGATTGAAGATCTGCTTGAAAAGAAGTTTATCCGACCGAGTGCATCACCATGGGGAGCACCGGTATTACTTGTGAAAAAGAAGGATGGTCGTTCCAGGTTGTGTGTTGACTACCAGCAGCTGAATAAGTTAACAATCAAGAATAAGTACCCACTGCCAAGGATTGATGACTTGCTAGATTAGCTGAGGGGAGTTGCAATGTTCTCTAAAATTGACTTGAGGTCTGGCTATCATCAGATACGTTCCGAGCCACAACTCAAGGAACACCAGCAACCCACCTTTAAGCACTGTTAGACGCCTTGTAGATCACAATTTTTCAATCAAAAGTCCAAGCTGCAACAGTACAAATCGCCTGGCGGGGGACACGTGCCGCCAGGCGTTGCCAGTTCTCCGATCGCCTAGTGGGTGCCGTGTACCGCCAGACGCACAGTGCCTAAAAATTCTCTCTCGCTGCAGGTACCGCCTGGCGGTATTACTTTCACCGCCAGGCGCCAACGTAGGAGTGGCTCACTGTTGCACCTATATCGCTTGGCACCAAAGGCCGACCGCCAGGCGCTGCGCTATCAGACTCTCTATGATTCCCTCTCTATCGCCTGGCGGAGTCGTTTTCTCCCGCCAGGCGCTATACCAGAACAGCTTGTTTCTGGTTTAACATATTTTAGTACCTCTAAGGGTCCTTCATTCCCTTTCACGGACTCTCCATCCCTTACTCCACCTCAAGTCTAGTATTAAGGTAAATATTACCTATCATCGTCATAGTTAACCCACTCATACCCACACAAAACAGAAAGTTTATACCCGATAATTATCCCATTGGTCCTGTTGACATGTGATTAACCATCTCAATCAATTTTCCTATACTCGGACTGGCTCAGGTTCATACCCATCCAACCTTAATTGCGCCTCATACTTCATTCCTAATTAAAGTTTATTTTCCAACTTCATGACCCACTCAGGATTCTCCATCCTTTATCCTTCATGACTTGTTATCCCACTCAAAATATATCCAAGAGAAACATTTTCATTGAATTACTCTTTATTATTTCACGACCAAATTACCCTCGCATCTAACCTGAACCAGACGCACTCCAACTTCCACACAAGCCTCTAATTTCCTCGCTGACGCCTGGCGGTATCTTCTAGTCCGCCAGGCGGTTCACCAGACCTGGAAAGAATCCAGGTTTTATCATGACCCTTACATTTTCCCCCATTCTCTTGCTGCGTTTCCTGTCAAATCTTCTCTTAATTTACACTCCCATTCACTTGCATATAGACCCAGGTGTAATCCTCCCCTCAATCTATACCACTTTCTCGTTTACAATTTCAACATCAGCTAGTTTAATAGCAAGGTCTCCTTTACCTCCAACCCTAACACTGTTCCATTACTTATATAGATCATTCAAGCCGAAAATCAACAAAATACCACTTCCATTATCTTATAACTACCAATCCCCACCTTTTTCACCGATCAGAAATCTCCCAGAAAGCACAGAACTCGAAAATCGAGTCAACAGACTCACGTCGCCTGGCGGAAATTCATCACCCCAAACACACACAGTTGGCATGAGCCGCCTGGCGGCTATGTGTAGCCCGTCAGGCGGTTTTTGGAAAATTTCCAGAAATTAGAAAAACAGAGAATTAAACAGAAAACATACATCCAATTATCATGCTATTCATGTAATTATAATTTCGAATAAGAAAATCGGAGACCAGCTCCCCTAACCTGGAACTGCTTCGCTACACTTGAAATCCTCAAGCTCTTTCCCTTGGTCACCAATAGCCACTCTTGACTTCCTCCACCCAGCCTCAAAATTCACTCACGCCAGTCCCCTCACACTCACTTTAGTCTCTATTTTCTAGGTCTATCAAACCCATGACCATGCCAATGCCAATTCAATACACAACCATTCAACCAATTCATGTTTCGTGCTAACAATCATAATTCAATTATCATATCATTCGATAGCATGACTTCACAAATTTAAATAATAAAACAATAACAAAAGTTAACATACATAGGACTCGAACCCAAGTCCTCTCACATAATCAAAGTACTCTCAACCATTTGAGCTAGCACTTTTCCACGTCATACTAACCATAATTTAATGTCATAATTACCAGTGAGGAGATGAGGATAGGACCACCTCATGACATCTTCCATCTCCCATGTCATTTCCTGAGTTGCCTCAACCCATAGCACTTTCACGGTTCTGATCTCCTTCCCTCTAAGCTGTTTTACTTGAGAATCCAAGATTCTCACTGGTCCGGCTCCAATGGTCAAGTCCTCCCGTACCTACACATCATCATCCTCCAGAACATGCGTAGGATCGGCTATGTATTTCCTCAGCTGTGACACATGGAAAACATTATGCAAGTTTCCCAAGTGTTGTGGCAATGCTATCTCATACGCTGCAGGACCAATCCTCCTCATGATCTGATATGGTCCGATGAATTGAGGTGTCAGCTTTCTCGATTTAAGTGACCTACCAATACCTGCAGTAGGAGTCACTCGAAGAAACACATGGTCCCCTACCTCAAACTCAAGCGACCTCCTCCTCTTGTCTGCATAAGACTTCTGCCTGCTCTGAGTTGCACGCATCCGATCCTGAATCACCCTCACCTTCTCGGTGGTCTGCTGTAAGAACTCTAGCCCAAGAACCACTGCCTCGCCATCCTACTGCCAATATAATGGTGTCTGGCATCTCCTACCATACAATGCCTCGTAGGGCGCCATTCCAATACTGGAATGATAACTATTATTATAAGTGAATTCTACCAGCGACAGTACATCACTCCAAGTACCCAAATGGTCCAAAACACATGTTCTCAGCAGGTCTTCTAATGACTGTATGGTTCGCTCAGATTGTCCATCTATCTGAGGATGATAGGCGGAGCTCATCTTGAGCTGAGTCCCTAAAGCTTTCTGCAATGACTACCAGAATCTCGATGTGAACCTCGGGTCTCTGTCCGACACAATACTCGTCGGCACCCCATGTAACTTAACAATCTCCCGAACATACAAATCCGCCAGCTTATCCATATTCATCTTCTGATTAATCGGCAAAAAATGAGCACACTTCGTCAATCTGTCTACTATCACCCAGATTGAGTCATGCCCTCTCACCGATCTCGGCAAGTGTGTGACAAAATCCATGGAAATGTTGTCCCATTTCCAATGTGGAATGTCCAGAGGCTCTAACATACCTCCTGGTCTCTGGTGCTCAATCTTCGCTTTTTGACACACCAAGCAGGAAGCGACATAATCAGCCACATCTGTCTTCATACCCGTCCACCAGAAAGTAGCTTTCAAATCTTTATACATCTTAGTCATACCAGAGTGTATGCTAAGACGACTCTTATGCCCCTAATCTAGGAGCATCTTCCTCAGAACTCTGTTGTTAGGAACACACACTCTCTCCCTGAACCGTAGAATCCCATCTTTGCCCATCCGAAAATCCTTCCTCTTCTTAGTGCCCAACTCACCAATGATCTGTTGCAGCTCTTGATCCCTACCCTGTTCCACTCGAAGCTCATATAAGAACTCATTTGTGATCCTCAACATGCTGCATCGTATCTTTCCAGGCCCTATATCCAGCCCCAGATTCATGTCCCTCAACTGTTCTATCAGCTCCAACTCCCTAATCATCATGGCTGACACATGAATTCTCTTCCTACTCAGGGCATCCGCTACGACATTAGCTTTACCAGGGTGGTATAATAGCTCAAAGTCATAGTCCTTTAAATATTCCATCCAACGCCTCTGCCTCAAATTCAGCTCATTCTGATCAAACAAGTATTTTAAGCTTTTATGATCGCTGAATACCTAAAACTATGCCCTATACAAGTAATGCCTCCATGTCTTGAGAGTAAACACGACTATCGCTAACTCCAAGTCGTGGGTCGGATAATTTTTCTCATGCACCTTCAACTGTCTCGATGCATACGCCACAGGTCGTTTATCTTGCATCAGCACAAAACCCAACCCCTGATACGAGGCGTCATAGTACACCTCAAATGTTTTAGTCGTTTTAGGGATTGCCAATATCGATGCGGTAGTCAATTTCCTCTTCATATCTTCAAAGCAAGCTTTACACTCATCTGTCCATGAGAAAGGCTAGTCCTTTCGGGTAAGTTGTGTCAGGGGACTCACCATCTAGGAGAAACCCTCCACAAATCGTCGGTAATACCCTGCCAAACCAATGAAACTCTGCACCTCTGAAACTGTCTGGGGCCTCTCCCACTTCACCACTGTCTCGATCTTAGCCAAATCAACTGCTATTCCTTCGGCTAAGATCACATGGCCTAGGAATTGTACCTCCTCCAACCAGAATTCACATTTCGATAGCTTCCCATACAACTGGTGCTCTTTGAGAATCCCTAACACCACTCTCAGATGCTCTGCATGCTCTTCTCTGCTCTCAGAGTATATCATAATATCGTCGATAAACACTACCATAAACTGATCTAGATATGGTCGGAAAATCCTATTCATGTAATCCATGAATATAGCCGGCGCATTGGTCACCCCGAATGGCATCATTACATACTCGTAGTGTCCATAACGTGACCTAAAAGCAGTCTTCTGTACGTCCTCTGGCCTGACTAGGATCTGATGGTATCCAGATCTCAAGTCTATCTTTGAGAACACCGCAACTCACCTCAATTGATCCAACAGGTCATCAATCCTTGGCAGCGGGTACTTATTCTTTATCGTTAACTTGTTCAACTGTCGGTAATCAACACATAACCTGGAGCTACCATCCTTCTTTTTCACTAACAGAACTGGTGCTCCCCACGGTGACGCACTCAGTCGGATGAACTTCTTCTCAAGCAGATCCTCAATTTGTTTCTCTAATTCAGCTAACTCAGCAGGCGTCATCCGGTACGGTGCCATAGAAACTGGCCCAGCGCCAGGGATGAGATCAATGGAGAAATCCACATCCCTGCTAGGCGGAAACTCTGGAATCTCATCCGGAAATACATCTGCGTATTCATCCACTACCGGAATCCTGCTGATCTTCTCGACTGTGCTCATCTTCTCCGCCTGAGCCACAATCATGTAACATGTAGCTCCAGCCTCAATCTCTCTCACTGCCTAATTAGACGAGATAAGCTCCAACCCTACCGTATCTGGAAACACTATCTTGCGCTGTCCGCAATCAATGACAACATGGTTGCTCGACAACCAGTCCATGCCCAGTATCACATCAGACCTTCCATCGGCAGGTAAATAAGATTAAGCGTGAACCCGCGGCCTGCCACCTCCATAGGGCACCCCACGCACATAGAAGTGGTGGATACCTCTCTAAATGTTGGCGTCGCGACTATCAGTTCGCACCGCAGCTCTCGCATCGTAAGCCCGAGCCTCCTCACGCATTCATTAGACACGAATGAATGAGTGGCTCTCGAGTCAAACAACACTACCACCTCGTGGTCACGCAACAAACACAAAAACTATAAGAGGTTACCTGACTGTTTTGCCTTTGTGGTCATCAAGGTGAACATACGCCCCGGTGCTCTGGGTCGATCTCTCACAGGTCGCTTGGCTGGTGCACCCCTAGATGGTTTTTTGTTAGGACATTGACGTGCAAAGTGTCCCATCTGCTCACATACATAGCACTTACCAGTGCTACTGCCTCCTCCTGTACTGTTGGCAGGTCTAGTACAGTCTCTCCTCAGATGCTCTCTGCCACAGTTATAGCACTGTAGCCTCCTGGAAGTAGTCGGTGGCCTACTATAAGGTTTCTTCTGCTGACGGGTGTCTGTCACCGCCTTCTGCGATCGTGCTGCTCAGCTTGGCCCCATCTCCAGCTACTCAACTGTTTTGGCCTGCTCGACCAAAACCGGGAACTCTTTGATCCTGAGAGGTACCAAGAATCTGCGCATCTCATGTTTTAGTGCCCCCTCGAACTTCCTACACCTCCACTCCTTAGTGACCACTGGAGTGTAGAAACGTGCAAGGTACTCGAACCTCTCGATGTAAGCCTCCACGGTCATGGTTCCCTGCTGCAACGTGAGGAACTCTGCTTTCCGCTCGTGCCTCACACTGTTCGGGAAATATTTCTCCAGGAACCACGTCCTGAAGGTAGCCCAGGTCACCTCCTCCCCACGGGTCTGCATCAGTCGCTGCATCCCCTACTACCAATACTCTACATCTGTCACCAGAAGAAATGTGACAAAGAGTAGCCTCTGAGCATCTATGCACTCTATCACCCCGCAAATCTTCTCGCACTCCCTCATCCAGGCATCTGCCTCATCAGGAGTGGCCTTGCCAGAGAACTTGGTCGGCCTATGTTTCATGAAATCCTCCATAGTTACCGGCCTGGTAGGTGCCACTACAGCTCGGGGTGGCGCTGCTATGGGCTGCATCGCATCCACCATGCGATGGATCGCCTGAGCTATGTCGTCAGCTCCAGCCGTGTTCCTTCTCCTCCTGTTAGCCATAGCTTGCGCGCGCAACATACTATAGCTGTTCACACACACAGCTTAAATTAAGGTTTCATGTCCAAAATTAGTATAACAATATAAGTAATAAGTCACGCAAGCATAACACGATAAGCTCACTCCCCATAGACCCCAAAAATCATTTTGAAAACCATTTCTCTGATACCAAATGTAACATCCCGTCAGGATATTACGGATTTATAAATAAAATAAAAGAATTAATTAAATACAGCGCATTTAATAATACTTCATTTTTCCAAAACGTGAGAAAATTTAAAATTTATTAAATGAGCAGGTAAAGATCATAATCATCCGTTCCAAAAACTAAAAGAACAATGTTATAAAATCACCCATCAAGGTTTACAACTGTTTTCAAAAGCAATAAAGAAACATTAGAAATTCCCCAAGTCGAACCCCTCTCCGCGACTAAGCTTCACTTGAGCCACCTGCATTAACAACATCTGCTCCCGTGTACCGCGTACACGATCATCGCTAAACACACGCAAATAGGGTGAGCTTAACAGATAAAAAATATACATGAAGTTACAGATATATACAAGCATATAACCATAGGTAACTATACATAACTTAAACATCTCACATTGTTCCATTCTTTAATTCCTACCATCTAACGCCCAATCAAATTATTCATGTTCTACATCGTCTAATGAATTACTTCAAGGTGACTTGCTGCCATACCTATCAGCCACAACCGATAGAGCACGTGCATGAAAACATGCTACGAATCATACACCGTAACTCCAGGTAGAGTTCCCATATATGAACATAGTCCGTATCGTCCCAAGACTACCAAACTCGTCAGCCAACAACTGAGGAGGGCCATCTCTCTGGACCCGTCCGTACTAGCCATAACCAGCACACTCACACCGACAACACTCGCCAAACTGAGCCACAACTCAAGGGTTCCTCGTGTTCATCTGCCATCCTGAACCATAACTCAAGAGATGCTATTCCGAGCCACAACTCAAGGAATACCACGTGCTTAACCCCTATCTCGAGCCACAACTCAAGGGATACGTTCTAAGCCACAACTCAAGGAACACCAGCAACCCACCTTTAAGCAACGCTAGACGCCTTGTAGATCACAAATTTTCAATCAAAAGTCCAAGCTGTAGCAGTACAAACCGCCTGGCGGGGGACACATGCCGCCAGGCGCTGCCAGCTCTCCGACCGCCTGGTGGGTGCCACGTACCGCCAGGCGCACAACGCCTAAAAATTCTCTCTCGCTGTAGGTACCGCCCGGTGGTATTACTTTCACCGCCAGGCGCCAACGTAGCAGTGGCTCATTGTTGCACCTATTTCGCTTGGTGCCAAAGGCCGACCGCCAGACGTTATGCTATCAGACTCTCTCTGGTTCCCTCTCTATTGCCTGGCGGAGTCGTTCTCTCCCACCAGGCGCTATACCAAAACAACTCTCTCTCGTTCTCTCCCGCCGGCGCTATACCATTGGTCCTGTTGACATGTGATTAACCATCTCAATCAATTATCCTATACTCGGACTGGCTCAGGTTCATACCCATCCAACCTTAATTGTGCCTCATACTTCATTCCTAATTAAAGCTTATTTTCCAACTTCATGACCCACTCAGGATTCTCCATCCTTTATCCTTCATGACTTGTTATCCCACTCAAAATATATCCAAGAGAAACATTTTCATTGAATTACTCTTTATTATTTCACGACAAGATTACCCTCGCATCTAACCCGAACCAGACACACTCCAACTTCCACACAAGCCTCTAATTTCCTCGCTGACGCCTGGCGGTATCTTCTAGTCCGCTAGGGGGTTCACCAGACCTGGAAAGAATCCAGGTTCTATCACGACCCTCATATTTTCCCCCATTCTCTTGCTGCCTTTCCTGTCAAATCTTCTCTTAATTTACACTCCCATTCACTTGCATATAGACCCAGGTGTAATCCTCCCCTCAATCTATACCACTTTCTCTTTTACGATTTCAACATCAGCTAGTTTAATAGCAAGGTCTCCTTTACCTCCAACCCTAACACTGTTCCATTACTTATATAGATCATTCAAGCCAAAAATCAACAAAATACCACTTCCATTATCTTATAACTACCAATCCCCACCTTTTTCACCAATCAGAAATCTCCCAAAAACCACAGAACTCGAAAATCGAGTCAACAGACTCATGTCGCCTGGCGAAAATTCATCACCGCCAGGCAGCTCATAAAAATTAGCCCAGAACCTAATCATTCATTTGCTTCGCCTGGCGGTACAGGGTTCCACCGCCAGATGCTACCCCTAGAGACACCCCAAACACACACAGTTGGAATGAGCCGCCTAACGTCTATGTGTAGCCCACCAGGCGATTTCTAGAAAATTTCCAGAAATCAGAAAAACACAGAATTAAACAGAAAACACACTTGAAATCGGATACCAGCTCGCCTAACGTGGAATTTCTTCGCTACACTTGAAATCCTCAAGCTCTTTCCCTTGGTCACCAATGGCCATTCTTGACTTCCTCCACCCAGCCTCAAAATTCACTCACGCTAGTCCCCTCACACTCACTTTAGTCTCTGTTTTCTAGGTCTATGTTCAGCCTTGCAAAACCTTGCCTAAACCCTCACTTTTGCCTTTTAAACTAGTGCTTTAGGCTAACCCAAGAATCAAAAACGAAAATGCAACTTATTATCTTTTAATGGCCATTCATATCTCATTATGAATTGTGATTGCAGCCACCCTTGGCTGCTGATTCCAGTAGGTTTCTTTTTCCCTTTCTAATTCCATCCAAAGTTAACATTAGCAAAAGAAAAATTAAGTTTAATTTAAAATTTCCAAGGTTCGAACCCATGACCATGCCAATGCCAATTCAATACACAACCATTCAACCAATTCATGTTTCGTGCTAACAATCATAATTCAATTATCATATCATTCCATAGCATGACTTCACAAATTTAAATAATAAAACAATAATAAAAGTTAACATACATAGGACTCAAACCCAAGTCCTCTCACACAATCAAAGTACTCTCAACCATTTGAGCTAGCACTTTTCCACGTCATACTAACCATAATTTAATGTCATAATTATTTCCCCATTCGCATTTATTAATTAATTAATTATTTAATTAATTAAATTCTACGGGTCTTACAGATATTTTGACCGTATCTGGATCAGTTTGTCGTTGTATTCATTGACGACATACTAATATATTTGGAGAGTCAAGAAGAACACGCAGAGCATCTACGAGTGGTTTTGGAGGTTCTTAGAGAACATAAGCTTTATAGGAAGTTATCGAAGTGTGAGTTTTGGCTGGATGAGGTTCAGTTTTTGGGCTATGTAATCTCAGCCCAAGGAATAGTAATGGACCTAGCAAAGATTGAAACAGTGGTGACGTGGGAGAGGGAACAGACGGTAACTGGGGTGAGGAACTTCTTGGGCCTGGCAGGTTATTACAGGCACTTTGTGGAAGGGTTCTCTAAGATGGTGAGTCCACTAACTAAACTCACTAGGAAGGACTAGCCTTTCTCTTGGACAGATGAGTGTGAAATCTGTTTTGAGGATATGAAGAGGAGGTTGACTACTGCACCTATATTAACTATTCCTGACACAACCAAGACGTTTGAGGTGTATTGTGATGCGTCATACCAAGGCTTGGGTTGTGTGTTGATGCAGGAGAAACGGCCTGTTGCTTATGCATCTCGCCAACTGAAGGTACACGAGAAGAACTACCCTACACATAACTTGGAACTAGCTACAGTAGTTTTTGCCCTTAAGACTTGAAGGCATTACTTGTATGGGTCACAGTTCCAAGTGTTCAGCGATCATGAAAGTTTAAAGTACTTATTTGATCAGAAAGAGCTGAATATGAGACAGAGGCGTTGGATGTAGTATTTGAAAGACAATGATTTTGAGCATCTATACCATCCGGGAAAGCCAATGTTGTTGTCGATGCCTTGAGTAGGAAGAGGGTTCACATGTCTGCTATAATTGTGAAGGAGTTGGAGCTTATCGAGAAATTGTGGGATATGAACTTGAGTCTACACACACGGTGCAACATGTTGCAGATTACTAATGAATTCTTAGATGAGGTTAGGGAGGAAGATGGTAAGGATCAGGAACTGCAGCAGATTGTGAGTGAGTGGGGCACAGAGAAGAGAAAAGATTGCATAATGGGCAAAGATGGAATCCTGCGCTTCATAGAAAGAGTGTGTACCTCGCAGTCGGGTTTTGAGGAAGATGCTCTTGGATGAAGGGCATAAGAGTCATCTTAGCATACATCCACGTATGACTAAGATGTATAAGGACTTGAAAGCGACCTTCTGGTGGACGGGTATGAAGACGGATATGGCCGATTATGTCGCTTCTTGTTTGGTATGCCAGAAGGCGAAGATTGAGCACCAAAGCCTGGGTGGCACGTTGGAGCCTCTTGACATTCCTCAGTGGAAATGGGACAGCATTTCCATGGACTTTGTTACCCACTTGCTGCGATCTATGAGGGGGCATAATTCGATCTGGGTTATCGTAGACAGATTGACGAAGTGTGCGCATTTTCTTCCTATAAATTAGAAGATGTGCTTGGACCAACTGGCAGAGTTGTATGTCAAGGAGATAGTCAGGTTACATGGTGTGCCTGTGAGTATCGTATTCGATAGAGATCTGAGATTTACATTGAGGTTCTAGCAATCCCTGCAGACAGCACTAGGTACATAGTTGAGAATGAGCTCAACTTATCACCCTCGGACAGATAGGCAGTCTGAGAGAACCATACAGTCACTGGAAGACTTGTTGAGGACTTGTGTGTTAGATCACCTAGGTACGTGGAGTGACATGTTGCCATTGGTGGAGTTCACGTACAATAATAGCTACCATTCTAGCATCGGGATCACACCATACGAGGCATTGTATGGTAGGAGATGCAGGACTCCGTTGTGTTGGCAGCAGGATGGGGAGTCAGTGGTGCTTGGGCCAGAATTCTTGCAGCACACCACTGAGAAAGTGAAGGTCATACAGGACCGTATGCGTGCGACTCAGAGTCGACAGAAGTCTTATGCAAATAAGAGGAGGAGGCCACTCGAGTTTGAGGCGGGTGATCACGTATTCCTCAGGGTTACCCTGACGGCAGGTATTGGGAGAGCTCTCAAGTTGAGGAAGCTAACTCCTAGATTCATCAGGCCATACCAAATTACGAGGAGGATCGGACCAGCAGCATATGAGATTGCCTTGCAACCTCACTTGGCAAATATGCACAACGTCTTCCATGTATCGCATCTAAGGAAGTACGTGGCAGACCCTACTCATGTGTTGGAGCAAGATGATGTCCAGGTGCGGGAGGACTTGACTATGGGAGTCGGACCGGTGAGAATCCTGGATTCCCAGGTCAAGCAACTCAGAGGGAAGGAGCTCCGAACTGTGAAGGTTCTCTGGGACGAGGCAACCCAGAAGATGACTTGGGAGATGGAGGATCTCATGAGGAAGTTCTCTTTTTCGAGGATGAAAAATTTCAAGGTGGGGGGAATGTAAGATCCACAGAATTTAATTAATTAAATAAATGATTAATTAATAAATGCGGGTAGGTAGAGTATGTATGACATTAAATTCTGATGGGTATGACGTGGAAAAGTACTAGCTCAAATGGTTGAGAGTACTTTGTTGTGTGAGAGGACTTGGGTTCGAGTCCTATGTGTGTCAATTATGTGTTGTTTGATTATTATTAATTTTAATAATAAGCATGATTGTGTTGAGTGATAACATGATTATAGAATTGGGTGAATTATGACAAAAGATAAATTGCTTGAGTGATTGTGCCTTGATTTGAGGAGGAGCATGGTATGGGTTCAAACCTTGGTGAACCCAAATTGGACTCTCTTTTTGTTAATAATTGGTGTGAATTGAATATGAAAGGGTGGAGAAAACCCTACCAGTTTTTGTTTTTTTTATTAAACCATATTAAGGCACCTTTAAAAGGCGAAATTGTAGTGAAGTTGAGGGTTTTGGCAAATTGGAAACTTACCCAGAAAAGAGAGCACGGGTTTTAGAGAGTGGTGAGGTTGAGTGAGGTTTTGGGTTTAATTGAAGGATAGACAAAGAAGGGTGGTCATTGGAGATCATTGGAAACCCTCAGTAAATCCACTTTTATCAAAAGGATCCAGGTTAGGGGAGCTGAGCCCGAATTTCTGTGTTTATCGTATTGTCCTGCATGATCTTTGATGAAACTACGTTCTGAATTTCGTGCTGCACATGAGGGAATTAGGGGTTATGGGTTTTGGTACTATTTTATTGAATTTTGGCCTAAATGCATGAATATAATGGGGTTATGCACTATATATATTGTGATTATGCAAAGTTAGGTTGTTGGGGGCCTATTTTCTTGTTTAATTATGCTCATATGTTTAATGAAATTGTATTGAATGAATGGTATGAAATTGGAGTGTATTTTGGGTGTGATTGCTGCTGTTGTGTGCGCGAAACAATGCTAGAGTCTGCATGTCTCGCTCAGGCGAGCCAGGCTCGCCTAGGCGAAATATGCAGGGACTCTTAAACCTTTTCTGCTCGAGCATCTCGCCCAGGAGAGGTGATTTGGTCTTGGGCGACAAACCATCTCGCTTAGGCGAGTGTGTCTCGCCTAAGCAAGAACCCGTGTGTGTCTTGAGTGATTTGGTTGCACATCTTGCGCAGGCGAGATTTATTGTTTGGGCGAGAGTGCATCTCGCTCAGGCGAGAGCCTCTCGCCTAAGCGAGAGTTCGATAAAACTGATATGGTCCGTTGAGGTTCACCGCTTAGGCGAGGTGTCTTAGCTATGAGCGAAGGATGGGCTCGCCCAAGCAAGAAGGAACTCGCTTAGGCGAGACTTCGTGGGGCTGCTGTTATACTAGGACTCGCTCAGGCTCGTGAGAATCGCTTGAGCGAAATGGATTGGGATGTGGAACTAAGGCTTTTAGTCTATGTAAAGAGAAGTGCAAGGATATATATCACGAAAATCTGATAGTGTAGTATTAGATTAGTGATGTTGAACACGAGATGTGTTGTCTACAATACTTCTAAGATATCTCAATGGTGGGTTTCTAGTTGGTCCATGGGTTGTGGCCCGAAACGTATCCTTGGGTTGTGGCTCGGGATAGGGGTGAAGCACGTGGCATTCTATGGGTTATGGCCCGGAATGACTTCCTTTGAGTTGTGGCTCGCGATAACGGATGAACACGAGGAACCTTTGAGTTGTGGCTCGGGTTGGTGAGTGTTGCCGATGTGAGTGTGCTGGTTGTGGCCAGTACGGATGGGTCTAGATGGATTGCCCTCCTTAGTGATTTGCTGACGAGTTTGGTGGTCCTGGGATGTTACGAACTATGTTCGTATTTGGGAACTCCACCTGGCGTTACGGTGTGCGATCCGTAGCATGGTTCCCACACGTGCTCTTCGTTTGTGGCCGATAGGTGTGGTAGCAAGGCGCCTTGAGATACCCACTAGAAGATGTAGAACATTGCTAACATGGTTGTGGTCATGTGGAAAAGCTAGAATGGGTTTCCTTGATGTGCACTGATACTACATGGTTGTGACCATGTGGATGCGAGGTAACAAGTCTTCCTTAATGTGTGTTGATGTTACGTGGTTGTGGCCATGTGATAAAGAAGGAGGAGGTTCTTTGACGATGAAATGATATCATACCTAGTGGTGGCCATGCGGAATAAAAGAAGAGAGTTGATTTTGATGTATTTTATTATATATATATATATATATGTTTGGTGTATGTTTATGTGTTATGATTATAGCTCACCCTATCTGCTTGTGTTTGGCGATGATCGTGTACGCAATACACGTGAGCAGATGATATTGCAGGATGAGCTGCTGAGGCTTAGCTGCGGAGAGGGGATAGCTTGGGAGTTTTACATGATTTTGTTTTAAAATATTTTTGTAAACTCTGATGAGAGGCTTTATCTTATGTTCAGTTTTTATGATTTATGAACTTTGGTTATACTTGGAATTAATTAAAACATTTAAATTTCCCGCGTTCTTGGGAAATGAGGTATTATTAAATGCAGTGTAATTATTATTTTCTTTATTTTATTAAAATTCGCAATATCCTGGCGGGATGTTATAGTTTGAGGCATACAGTGTTTTTTCACGAGGAAATGAATGTTGAGGATTCACGCTATCGTATAAGTAATGATGTCTTTGCGGGTTGATTGTTAGATGGGGAGGAGATGGAAGCCAACAAGACTCAAGAAGATCCTGAACCCACTACTACTGGTGTTGTTGTTGGGAGGAGGAGGAGGAGGCGATCCATAATGAAGCTGAGATTGTTGTGGAGTAGACGCTACTTGGAGAATTACTTTTTCTTTTACTTAGTCTAATTTAGGCTTGTTTAGTTTCTTATGTTTTGGGACCTTTTCAAGAAAATTTGTAATAATTAGCACTTTTATATTTCCTTTGAAAATATGAAATTTTTTATCTTGTCAAAATATATTGCATCTTTTTCGGATATCTCGCTTAAGATTTTTAATTTTTTGTTGAAATATATTGCATCTTTTCCGAATATCTCGCTTCAAATTCTTAATTTGTGATCCATATTATTATTTTGGATAATCCGTGAAGTAAGGAATGTAAAACTACGTACTTATAATAGAACAACACTAATAAAGCAGGTAGTCGGGAACTTTTCTTGTTTGTTCTTTGCTTTGTTTGATCATCGTAGCTTTCTCAGGTAGGTAGTAGGGAATTAGTTTTGTTAAATCAGGGCCGCTTACTTAAGTAGGCGGTAGAGAACTCATTTTGTTCAACCAGGACTACCTACTTAAGTAGGCAGCAGGGAACTAGATTTGCTCAACCAGGACCGACTACTTAAGTAGGCGGTAGGGAATTCGTTTTGTTCAACTAGATTTGCGACTACCACTCTAGGTCTCAGAATGGAAACAAGAATCCTTATGGCAGGATATGCATATAGATTAAAACATCTCAATAATTAGCTATGATATAAAATCCATTTCTTTTCATGTGATTTAGAGATAAAAGACATAGATGAATGAAAATCAAAACAATAATCAAACAACAAATGAATTTATTCATTCTAACCTCATAATCTAATTAAGAAATTATAGTGGAACCAATCCTTGAGGCTTAGCACTCCATAAAATCAAAATAAAAGAAAAATAGAAGACGAATGGAGAGGGAAAGAAATTAGGCCCTCTAAAGGGTTCCTAAACTCCAAAGTTCTAAGCTTGTCTTTTCTACTTCCCCATTGGTATCTTTATATAAGACTTGGAATCAACTTTTCTATTGCTAAAATCTCTCAAATATCTTTTCAAATAAAGATAAAGATAAATATTATTTATATTTATAGTGATAATGAATATTTAAAAATATTTGGAGAGTTATAGTCATTTTATTTATTGGTGAAATATCTTCCAAATAATTAACAGATTTATCAATTTTAAAAATATTTGAAAGATACTCTCGATTGATATTATTTGATTAATTATCTAAACATATCTAAATAATTAACAAGTAAATCTTGTCTAAAATTCCAATTCAGCCCATGCACCTTTGCAGTCCAAATTTGTAGGGAAATTCCAATATATCAATAATTGCATCTTAACCCTTTTTATTTTTTACCAACATTGACTAGCCTTGACCAAACTTTGACCATCTTTGACTATCCATTGAGAGGTTGACACGTGGAAAAATATGGTTAGTTAAATTTAAAAGTGGTGGATTGATGACATGGTGTGATTTTGGCTTGATTTTGTAACTCTGAACAATTCAATTTTACACCTTAAATGAACCAAATTTAACTTTAGCTACATCAACAAACGTTAAAATATCCAATAATATTTTCTACAACTAAAATCACTTTTTAAGACATTTTTATCGCATAAGTTCAATAAATCCAATTATTAGAATTATCAATTAAGACATTCTTTTAAGCATAAAAATTCAATTAAATACCTAGAATTAAACATTAAATTAGGGCATAAATATGAACTCATCAGCTTTGTCCTCGCTTGGACAATTCTTCTACAATTAGCGTGTATCATGTCGCCTTTCGTACCCATCCTTTGTCCACTAAGTCAAGTATGTTGCTAGTTGTTAAGTATTGTACGTATGGTGTCATCCAAGTTCCACCATTGTTGTCCAAGTTCATACAGGTGCAACTTGTTGAAGGTGTTGCTAACATTTGCTGCAGTAGGGATTTATATTTCCCTTTCTTCTTTGTACTGTCATGTTTGGAGAGAGCATCTACTCTAACATTGTCTCCCCTTGGTACATGTTGTACCCGTACTTCATCGAAACAGGTACTAATGATATCATGGGCCAAATGGTAGTATTAAAGAAGCAGTGGGTCTTTTATCTGGTATTCTTTATTAAGGTGCTCTACTATGAGCTTTGAGTCGATTTTGCATACTACCTGGTGTGCTTTGACTTCCTTGTCGAGTGTTAAATCGGCCAAAATAGCTTCATATTCTGCCTGATTGTTGGATATTTTGAAAGCGAAGTGTAGGGACTTTTCAATGAAAATCTGGTTGGGTCCTTACAACATGATGCCAAGCCTTGCTCCTTGTTAGATATTGTTTAGATATTGTTTTATAATGTTAAAATATTGTTAGATATTGTTAATCACAATATCAAACAATATCTTCGATTTACTCTATTTATTTTTAGTTACTCTTTTTAGTTATACATCTCTATTATGAATAGATTACCCTATATGTGGTTTATACATAAGGGAGATTAATCATTTTCTCTATATTTAACATGGTATCAAGAGCCCTAAACGATCCATGATTGAGAAGGGATCCTTGTAGTAGTTCCTCTTTCCTAAACCCTTAGCCTTAAGCCCTAAATCTCTTTCGCAAATTTTCTGATTGAGAAGAGATTCTTGCAGTAGTTCCTCTTTCCTAATGCACAAGCCCCAAGCCCTAAGCCCCAAGCCCTAAGCCCAAAGCCTCTTTCGCAATTTTTCAGATTTCACGTGATTGCAATTTTGCAATTGTTTTCTGCTTTGAGGCGTTTCTGGAGGTTCTACCTCATGTTCTTTATGCCATTTTAAGGAATTTGCAATCATATAATATTGGGATCTGTTTTGTTTGTTGCTTTCGTTGTGTCATTTGCATTTTTTTTGTATTGGATTTATTATTGCATTTCACTATGATGACCGGATTTGCCCTCGCAAATAGGGAAAAGGACTTCCTAAGTGTGAACAATGTGGCAAGCTAGGTCACAAGATTGACAAGTGTTATGCATTACATGGTTATCCTCCTCGATTTACTACAATTGTTCAAACCGATCTTTCCATACCTTCATCTGTTGGGGATGCTCTTTCTTTTGTTTAATCCAATACACTTGTTATGTTCAACAAATTTCTTAAATGGTATAAGGATCAACCGTCTTCTATTTCCACTACGTCTGTCGCACACACAAATACATCTTTTGCTGGTCTGACCCAATCTTCTTCTCCTGGTCCTTGGGTTTTTGATTGAGGAGCCACTGATCATATTATTGGTAACAAATCTTTGTTTTCTTCTTTATCCTCTCCTAATCCTTTACCTTTTGTTACACCAGCTAATGGCTTTAGAGTATCATCTCATGGTGTTGGCATTGTTAAAATTTTCCCTTCTTTAACCATTGATAATGTTCTTTAAGTCCCTGGGTCTCCTTTTAACTTGTTGTCCATTAGTCGTCCAACTCGCACTATTTTAATTCACGGAGAGGTTCCTAAACATTTTTGGGGTGATGTTATTTTTACTGCATGTAATCTCATTAATCACATGCCTTCTTCAGTTTTAGATAATAACATATCTCATTCCATTTTATTCTCTTATGAACTTCTTCATCCCTTACCTCTAAGAGTTTTTAGGTCTACATGGTTTGTTCATAATTTTAGTCTTGGTCTTAACAAGCTTTCTCCTAGATCACATAAGTGTGTTTTCTTAAGGTTTACAAGATCACAAAAAGGATACAAATTTTTTTCTCCTTCTCTTAACCGTTATTTTGTGTTTGCAGATGTCACCTTTGATAACATATACAAAAATTGTCCGTGAAGCTTTAGTCCATCTTGGTTGGCGTCAAGCCATGACAGATGAACTATGTGCTCTTCATAACAATGGAACTTGCGAACTAGTCCTGTTACCATTAGGGAAATTTGTTGTTGGTTGCAAGTGGGTGTTTACTATAAAATTTGGACCTGATGGTACTATTGATTGCCTCAAAGCTTATCTTGTGGTTGAAGGTTATACTAAAATTTTTTGGTTGGATTATGGAGATACCTTTTCTCCTACGACAAAGATGATTTTTGTTTGCTTATTTATCGTCATGGTTGCTCTTCAACAATGGCCTTTTTTAGGATTTGCAAGAAGAAATCTATATGGAGCAAGCTTCTGGGTTTGTTGCTCAGGGGGGTCTTTTAGGATGGTGTGTCATCTTCGCAAATCCCTATATGGCCTACAACAATCTTTTATGGCTTGGTTTGGAAAGTTCAACAATTTGGTATGACTCGGTGTGAAACAAATCATTCTATCTTTTATCAACACTCGAGTGTTGGATGTGTTTACTTGATAGTATATGTTGATGACATCGTTCTTATAAGGAGTGACAACCATGACATCTCTCAGCTGAAACAACATCTTTGTCACCATTTTTAGACAAAAGATCTTGGCAAACTCAGATATTTCTTGGGTATTGAGGTAGCATAGTCCAATGATGGTATTGTTATATCTCAAAGGAAGTATGCCATGGATATTTTGGAGGAAACTAGGTTGGTGAGTTCAAAGTCTATTGATACACCCATGGATTACAATACTAAACTTCTATCAAATCAGGGGAAGCTTATATTTGATATTGAACAATATAAAAGATTATTTGGGAAATTAAATTATCTTAGAGTTACTCGTCATGACATTTCCTTTGCAGTCAGTGTGGTAAGCCAATTTCTTATTCTCTATGTGAAGATCATTGAAATGCAGTCATTCCTATCTTGAAGTATATTAAAGGATCTCTTGGAAAAGGATTGTTATATTATTCTAATAACCATACAAGAGTTGTTCAGATGCTAATTGGACAAGATCTCCTTCCGATAGAAGATCTACATTTGGGTATTGTGTCTCCATTGGTGGTAACTTGATCTTATGGAAAAGTAAGAAACAAAGTGTTATTGCAAGATCCACTACAGAAGAAGAATATAGAGTTATGGCCTCAGTTGTCTATGAACTTGTTTGGCTTAAGCAATTGGTTAGAGAGTTACAATTTGGAGATGTCAATTAAATAACACTTATGTGTGACAATCAGGCTGCTCTTCATATTAGCTCTAATCATGTCTTTCATGAGAGGACCAAATACATTGAGATTGATTGTCATTTCATTCATGAAAAGATTATGTCGAGAGATTTCAAGACTGAGTTTGTTAACTCAAGTGATCAGTTAGCAGATATTTTTAATAAGTCTTTACGGAGCCTAGAATTAATTATATATGTAACAAGCTTGGCACATACACTTTGTATGCTCCAGCTTGACGGGGAGTTTTAGATATTGTTTGATATTTTTATTCTATTTAGTCTATTTATTTTTAGTTAATCTTTTTAGTTATACCTCTCTCTATTATAAATAGATTACCCTATGTGTGGTTTATACACAAGGAAGATTAATCTCAAACCCTATTTTCTCTATATTCATCACCACTTTTGGATTGGAAAATCCGTCGACATATAAAGTCCACCAGTCCTCCTTTTATGTTGCCTGTAACTTGCCGACATAGTCTACCAGGCATTAGACTTTGATGGGACCATGTGGTTCATACCGTATATTGAATTTTGAGAGTTTTATAACCCAGGTCGTCATTCTCTTGGCTAGGTCAGGTTTCTGCAATATCTTTTGGATGGGATAGTCAGTTTTGACAATGATATAGTGATTCTAGAAATAAAGTCTCAAGCTTTTGGTTGTAGTCACCAAAGATAAAGCTACCTTCTTGACCACTTGGTATCAGGTTTTTGGATCTTGTAGTGTTCTCTACTCACGAAATAAACTGGCCCTTGCTTGCCATCTACCTCTTGTACTAAAGTTGCGCTAATAGTGTAGTCGGTTGTTGTTATGTATATGAGAAGTGGTATATCGATATCTGCTTTTTCGCAGGATGGGAAGGGAAGGTAGTATTTGCTTCACTTGTTCAAACATACTTTGGCATTAGTCTCACGAATGTTGTGTCAGGTTCGGTTATTTAACTACCATATCATCGACGTACACTTCTACACTTTTTCCGATTAGATGGCTAAAGACCTTGTCCATCAGTCTTTGGTAAGTTGCTCCCACATTTTTAAGGCTGAAAGGCATTACCTTGTAGTAATAGTTTGCCTCTTCTATGATGAATGTTGTTTTTATCATATCAGCAAGTGCCATAGGTATCTGGTTATAACGAGAATAGGCATATAAGAAACTGAGTATGTTGTTCCCTGGTGCACTATTGCCTAAGCGGTCGATACTTAGTAACGGGTACGCGTCTTTGGGACAAACCTTGTTTAGGTCGGTGTAATCTACGCATATAACATCCCTAAGAAATATTAATTTTAAATAATTATAAATAAATAAATAAAATAAATTAAAACACAATAATGTTAATAAAACCTCATTTAAAATCGCATATTCCCAAAAACGCGGGAATTGAAAAAGTTTAATTGTAACATAATTCAAAAATTCGCAATTTCATTATTACAATTCCACCAACGTTCAACATAATTAAAATTACATCAAAAGTCTAAAGATGAAAAGTTTTTCAAAAGCCCCAGATAGCCCATACTCTCCACCTCTAAGCATCTCTTGGCTCACCTGTCAAATCATATGCTCCAGGATAACAAGTTATCTGATCATCGCCACACGCACACAGATAGGGTGAGCTATGCAATGACATATAAATACATAAAACATAAACTAAATATGTCATCCATCCCAAAGAAGCTAACCTCACGAAAGTATTTCATTATTTTCAAATTACCCGTCCCTGATCTCATAGTCCTTCATAAGTCATATGCATGTACTATGTCTTAGGATTTCATTGTGCTCCCACGAAACTAACCCATTCGTGGTCCAACCCTACGAGCCTATCCTGCACATAGTCCTGCCCTACAGACTCCTCGTCTATAGTAAACCATCCAAGCCTCCCTCGCTCGGACCATGGCATGCACGCATACACCATACTATGGACTCCTCGCCCAATAGCAGCCGACAAGAACATAACAATTCCTTGCCCATCGTGCGTCTGACGCATATAATCACCACACTAAGGACTCCTCTCCACTTAGCAGCCGACGAGAACTACACAGTTTCATGCCCATCATGCGTCTAACCATCAAGTACATCCCAGACTCCTATTGGACTTAGTCCTTCAAGCCCAAACACCACAAGCACAAGCATATAATTCCTATAAGTTAGAAAATACCAAGCAAATAGTCCAATCAGTGCACAAGAACATGGCTCCGCGCCATTCTCGCTTAAGCCATGCCTGTTTGCCCAAGCTAGAACCTCGGTCTCGCTTAGGCTAGCCCACCTCACCTGAGCGAGCATGTAATAGTGGTTGTACCTCTTTATCTCGATTTGGCGAGCTCTTCTCACCTAGGAGAGACCTTAAGTCGCTCAATACACACAAAGCTCCTCGCCTGAATGAGGATTCAATCAACAAAACACCAAGTCTCATCGTGACCTCGCTTAGGCGAGTCATTCGCGCCTAAGCGAGTATACCTGTCGCTCAAAACCCTAAAACCTCTCGCTTGGGCGAGAAGTCACCCTCAAAACATCCAGGTTTCCTCGCGACCTCGCTTGTGCAAATGTCTCTCGCCTGAGCGAGAGACCAAGTTGCTCAACCCTGTCCCTGGTCGCCTAGGCGAGAAACGCGATCCAAAACTAAAAACGAGACTCTGCAACTCTCGGTTAGGCGAGATGGACTCGCTTTGGCGAGACTTGCAGAGGTTCCCCTCTGTTCACGTACACAATTCGCCAAAACCAAAACCAAACGATCACTCAATCATTACCAACACAATGTATTGTCAAGAAAACTCAAAATCATGATTTTTAATCATCAGAATTACAAAAATTTGAGTATACAATCATCAATAAACCTCCAAAATCAAAACCCTCATCCAATTCATATACTACCCCAAAACCCTCATCCAAATCATGTTAAACATAAAGGCTTGGCCACAGCACCAAGTATAACAATTCTCATTCACAATACGCATACACTAAAGCCACAACATTCAGAGTTCAATTGAGAATCACAGAGACGAAATACACAGTACATTAAACTTTTATACACAAAATGGCAGCTTCCCCTAACCTATAATTCTGCAATGAAATTGGGAAGAAGAAGGTTCCATATTCCCCACACTTTGCTTCAGCCCTTTGCACACCTAAACTCTCCTCTCCCTCTCTCAATTCGTGCTCTTCTCCAAAAGCCAAATTAACAACTCCAGAAACCCTCCTTCTCTCCTAAAATTAGGCTTTTATAGGTGCCTTAATAATGGGTTTAAAAAAATGAAGCGAAAATGGGCTTAATTATGGTTTTAAATTCCTATTCAATGTTAACTATGGTTTTTCAGCCCCCCCCCCCCTTTGGTGCCCATTCTACTAGAGTTCCCGCTGCCCTTTCACATTCAAGTCAACCTTAGTTTTAACAAAAATAAAGTCAACTTTATGTCCCTCAAGGTTTGAACCCGAGACCCTTCACCCATAAGGCCAAAGCACAACCATTATGCCAATTCAAATTTTTTGATAACCATTATAATCTTATGGCTATAATATCACTCATTAGTCACAATTATATTACCCAAAACAAAACAAGAATAATTCAAACAACACACCAACAACATACATAGGACTCAAACCCAAGTCCTCTCACACACTTAAAGTACTCTCAACCACATGAGCTAGTACTTTTCCACGTCACACAATTAACCTTTAATGCCATAAAGGCTCTTTCTACCTGCATTTATTAATTAATTAATTAATTATTTAATTTTCACAGGTCTTACAACACACATGCACCATTTATCGTTGGACTTCTTCACCAAAACTATGTTGGCGAGCTAAGTTGTATATTGTGTCTCTCCAATGAATCCAGCTTCTAGAAGTTTTGTAGCTTCTACTCTTGTTGCCAATCTTCTCCCCTCTCCCAAATTTCTTTTCTTATGGGAAACATATCGGGCTTCTTTGAAAATTGATAATCAATGAACAACTATCAGGGATCCACCCTTGGTAAGTCTGCCTCTGACCAAGCAAAAATGTTTGTGTTATCTTTTAATGTTGTTTTAGTCATAACTTCTTCTTCTAGTTTCAATCCTGACCCAACCTTCAAGTTCCTACCAAGCGTTAGCACCAGGCTCCTTGTATCTCTGATTGGTTCTATTATAGAGTCACTTCCTACTATGGGACCAAGATCATCTATTACTAAGTTTACTCCAGCTTTTGGTGGCCTTTCTACGTTATTGGCGGCAAGGATGGGTTCTTGCGGTCGTAGGCTCGCTATATAGCATTCTCGATCTAGCTTTTGATCCCCATGAATTGTAAGAATGTCGCCTAAAGCTAAAGGGAACTTCATAGCGAGATGGGGGATTGATACCACTCCCATGGTGTTTAATGAAGGTATCCCAAAATGACGTTATACGACATGTGTGCTTCAACTACTAAGAATCACATAAGTATGGTTTTTGTTTGGTCGCCCTCACGAAAAACCGTGTAAGTCGATATATCCTCTGGTGCATACCCTTTCTCCGAAGAATCTATATTTCTGCTCATTGTATGGGGTCATTGCTTCTTTCGGTATTTGCAATTTTATAGGTGTTCCACTAAAGAATCTCCACTAAACTTCCTTAGTTCACCGGTACCTTTTTTACAGCAAAGTTCTCGACCTCCACTATGATGACCATGGGGTCATCTTGGTCTAGGTCTACGTCTTGGAAATCCGCATCTGTGAAGGTTATAAGTGGCATTCTCCTTCGCCTATGTATGTAGGTTATGACATTGACAGACTATATGCTCTGGAGATGACGCTTCCTTGTCGATGCGATAGCCTCGCCGCCTATGAATCCCTTAGAGATTATGTTTATGGTGCCCCTTAACAGCGGTCTAATGTTGGGATCATTGTCAGCCTTTGAGGGGGGATCCTCCCTTCGCTTGTCCTTTTTTCCTATTGTTATGTTGGTTGCTTGAGCGATTCGTATCCTAATTATATCCCGATCGCGAGCTACTTTCCCTTTCTATTTTGATGAAGCGTTTGAGGTGTCTGGAGCGTATTAGTTCTTTTATCTTGTCCTGCAAGGCTTTGCATTTGTTTGTGGTATACCCATTATTATAGTGATACTTGCAATATTTGGACATATCGACGTTTGGCGGTTGAGGGACTTGCGAGGAGGGGGTATGAGGTCAGTCTATAGGGAGTTTTTCAAGGATACGCGAGCGAAGAGCTCTTAGAGGTGCATATCATGAGTATCCTGGTGTCTTGGGATCAAGGTCTAGGGTTTGCTCTTGTTGGTGATTTTTCGACTCTCCTTTCGACAGGTTGCAGGTCAGTGCGTAACTTCATCCGTAGTGTCCTCATCGCCTCCATGTGCATGTAGTCAACTATAATAACCTTAGCTCGTGCATGGTGGCAGACAGTTTGAGGTAGATGTTACCTACGATATGCCCTGGTTTAAGAGCCATGGCCATGTATTGAAGGACCACATCCTATGCTAAATTCTTAATCTTCAACGCTACCTTGCTAAATTTGTCAATGAAGGGTCTCAATGTCTTGTCTCTTTCCTGCCTGACATTGAGGACGGATAGCGGGGTGGCCTAGTGGGAGCGACTTCCTGCGAACTGGTTAGAGAAGAGGGTGGATAAGGTGTCGAAATAGTCGATAGAGTAAGGAGGCAAGGATGTAAACCACACCAGGGTCGGTCCCTTCAGAGTGGTAGGAAAAGCTTTACATATGACGATGTCTTCGATCGATTAGAGGTTGACCTGAGTGACATAGATCTTCACATGCTCATCAGGTTTTGTGTCTCTGCCATATCGTTCCAAGGTAAAAGCTTCCCACTACTTAGGAAGGGGGTTTCAGTGATGTCGTCAATGAAGGGGTGTCGACGCTTGTTTCTATTGGCGGTTGTAGTGTGAACGGTAGCGATTTGGATGGTGGTGGTATGTTCGGTGGTTGTGATGGTATGGTGAGTCAAGTTGTAATAGTTTTTTTCTTCAGTCATTTGATATAGAGGAGTTTTGGACTCCAGATGGGCTTCCTTCTCTTTACCTTTGCTATGCGCAAATTCCATCTCCACCTTCCTCCTTAGGCTAGAGTTTTCTTACCTCAAGACTTCCATTTCATCGGTGTTGTGCTTTTTGAATTCAGCAAATTCTTGTTGCATTTTGGCTTGTCCTTCCAGGATAGCGGCAAAGTCGATCTAGTTTTGATCGACATCTTTGGAACCTTGTCCAACTTCTTTCGCTCCACCAACTTTATTGCGAGTAAAAACAATCTTTGACAACTATTGGATTGCTTTGGTAAGATATAAGTAGGGCCCCACAATGGGCGTCAATTGTTCCTACATGGACAATGTTAGATTATTATGGGTCCAAAACCTTATCTTACCACAATCTTCAAGCTTCTCGGATGGATACTCCTTGATGTTATTCGTGATGTCTTTGTCGCTCGATATTTGACAAAACTTGAGGGATTACCTGCAGAAAAGTCTTCGACGATCAAGTTTGCAAAAGCTCTCAAAGTAAAATCTCAGGTTATCCACTCTTATTTATAGAAGACTAATCTTATTTTCCTAGGTTTAGACCATGGGTTGGGCCTTGATTATTTCTTTAGTGGTCCAATCCTTTTATTGGGCTTATGTGGACTTGGTTGGGCCCAGGTTTCAAGTCCAACACTTTTTCGTAATGGTTTAACTGATTTATTCTAAGTTAGAGTATGTATTATTATTGGATATCATAGGCATTTGAGGATGTCGTGTAGTTAATCAACTTGGCCTTCATATGTATGTTTAGTTGATTCGTTGTTTTACCGTTGTGTACTAGTTGTGGTCTGTAGAGTATTCCTTTAGGCTTAACGGCTATTTGTAAATTAGCAATCTTTAGGGTTGGTGACTTTCCTAAGACAGCGAACAATTTGAATACTATGATATAGCAGTTAACTCAACCATTGGTATATCGACCGATCTGACCACTATGGTACAAATTTGTTGGTTTTAGTTTGACTTGATCAAATAGAAACCTAATATACAATACAATAAAACAAGGTATTAAATTTAGAAAAGTTTTAAATTCACAAAGAAAAGAGGACGTTGGAGCATATTTATATAGATATAATTACTAAAATACTAACAACTAAAACTAGCGAGAAAAATATAACTTGGCTTTCCTTTGTGGACGAAGAAAACCATAGATAAATTAGAACATATGATAGTTCAAAGAGAATCCTAACTCCATTAACTGTGACCAAAGGGAAATTTTCCTACTTGTTGCTTACCACTGGCAAGCCATACCAAGTGAAAAAGAGACGGTTCAAGAGTGCTATGATGTAAGGAAATGGATGAAAAATGTTATGTACTTTTCTTTTTAGTGACCCTTTTGAAGGTAACCCTACACAAGTGAGAAAAAAGGACAATGCTTCATCATCACTAAAAGGGATGGTGAAAGCAAAGTGGTGGAATATTCCCTGCAAAACACACCCAAAGTGGTCACTTTTTTATTTCACGAATTTAGATTTTCAATTGAATTTCTTTTTATATTATTCTTTTCTTGTGTCTTCAAATTAAACTAATAAATATTTTGATGTTTTAAAATATATTAAATTTTTTTTAATATACTAATATGAAGACTTAAGAAGGGTCAATGGTGCTAAAGAAGATAAGGAATGGATGAAGAAATATCAATAACAGTAACAACCATGCTAAGAGACTCTGCCATGTTTGGTTATTAACTACGAAAAGAGAGTAATACTTAACACTGAAGAGTTGCTCTCTTACACGATGGGTACGCTATGTTTCAGTACTGAAAAGACACACGAGGATGCTCTTCTTATAAAGCCTCCAAAATACTATTCAACGCCATGTAAGGAAAATTCACTTATATAATTTTATCTTGTTTTTTAATTAATATATTATAATTTTGTTTTATTTTTAATTTATATATAATTTTTTGTATTTATTTTTGTAAGTATCAAAATAAACTCAAACTTTTATTAAAATAAACTGAAATTTCATGTTAAGATTGAGTTTAATCTAATTTATTTTTATCAAATCTACTTAAAAAAATTAAGATTTATTTTACTTATATATATTATAACTAGTTTTAAATTTGTGTTTAGCCAAGATGTCTATTATGTGTTTATTGAAAGAGACGTAAAGATTCAGAAAATAAATAATAAATACTTTTAAGTTTATAATTAAGTTTTGAATGAAATTAATATAAAAAAATATTTATAGTTTGAGAAAGTCACTAAAAATATAAAGAGTAGAATTTGTAAAAATACAAAAGATAAAACATGTAAAAAGAAATAAAAATATATAGAATAGATTCGTTAAAATATAAATTGGTGTATGAACAAACTGATCTAATATGTATTATTAGTATATCCGTCCAATCAATGCATTGACAAAATCATGAAATACGTGTTGTTAGACTTATATAATCGATATATAGACACATTTGTCTAATGTGTATTATTCGACTTTTCTAATCGGTATGAACAAAATTGTCTGATGTATATTTCAAAGCTCGTCTAATAAGATAATGGATAGAGTTGATTAATAAGTAGTACACCCATCTAATATGTGTGAACACTCATCTAACTTATGTCCCTAAACTCATCATTTAATCTTTAGAAACTCAAGTAAAAGATAAACAAGAATACGAAGAAAACTAATTTGAAATCACAAAGTAGAGATAGACAAACTGAGGAAATGCTGTGAGTCTTTGTTGAACTTGTGGATTTAAAACATTGTTCGAATTGAGAAGCTTTTCCCTCAACTTGCACAATTCTACGGCTAATGTAGATTCACTTTAATTTTCCTGTTTAAGGAATAATGTTGCACTATAGCCAGAATACATATTTGATACTAATTGTGATGAGAGTGGTAGATTCCACTAGATCTGAACCATCAGATTTTGACAATTTAAAATTTGAAGCAGTATAAGTATGTTGGCTATGTTCCCTTTTTTGTTTTATGGGTGTGATTTGGTAAGTGCCTACTACTTTTCCTTTTAATAATACTACCAATAACGACATAAAAATCTACTACTAAATGAAGTTATCTGCCCCCTGGAGGTGATGTGGCTTCCATTGTGGGAATTTATATTTGGAAGAAATTATAGTGTGGAAGCAAACAAATAAATATAGGCGAATAAATACAAATTAAAATATTTTAGCTGAAATAAAATACATAAAAATAGAATACAAATATATATTGTGTGACAAAGAAAAAAAAATATAAAATAACTATTTAAGATTATTTAATTTAGTTTAAAAGATTCTTTTCATCATTAATAATTAGCAGTTTTCACTGGATCGGGTTATTTAAAATGCAATCTGACAATTGACATCCATAAAAACATTGTTCTACCAATGCAAAGAAACATTTTTCATAATTGCATATGTACCACACCGACCAATTTAACCAAGTAATAATAATAATAAACGATCACCATATCTACACGCAAAATCATTTCAGTAACCGGCCTGGGCTGACCTAAGCCTAGTCGGCCTGAACTGACAACACAAGACGCTAAAAGGAATAACCCGTCTGGGACAGCATATGAGCAACACAAAACCACCAAAGGCAGTAGTCGGTTTATGCCGACAACCTTAAGACACTTAGTGAAGCCAAAGCCCCCTGATATCCAGTGAGCCCCTAATAGTCGAGACTAAGGGCCTAGGCCCACCTATGGCCCAAACCAGGGCCCAGCCCACAGAATGGGCAAACATAATTAATAATCTATAAATACACATGGACCCCACGAATTAAAGGTACGCATTCATTACTCCATTAATCATCTGATTTGACTTTTGAGAGCTTTGGTTGACTTAAGCTTCGAAGTCCCTTCTGCAGGTAACCCCTCCTGGGTCCAAACTGATATATGCAAGAAGAGAAGAAGCCAACCGAGGAGATAGCGTAAGGTGATACTTGTGCCTAACTGATCTTATTTGTTCTCTGCAGGAACATCATATAATCTGTAAAAAATTGTAAACTTACAAATTGACCACTATATATTTTTTAATAATTATAAATAGGTCCTTAAATATTTAAATTTAGCATTTGCAACTTAGTTCTTAAATATTTTTAATAATTGCATTCTAGTCCCTTGCCAATTTTTTTAATTGCATTTAGACCCTTATAATTTTTGTAAATATTTAAACATTTAGCTAAAAATTATTCAATTGCAATTGTTAAATTTATTGTGATCCTTGTTTTTCATTTGATTTCTATAATATGAATTTAAAATAAAATTTCTTAACTTTTGAATTTCGTTAGTAACTTTGTTGCAAAACCCATCACTAATAAGATTCATAGAAATTTTCTAAGATTGTAGAACAATAAAAATAAAGATAAACCACAAATAATTCTTAGAAATATATGATAGAATGTATTAAAAATAATTTGAAATATTTGTTTTTATTGAAATACATGATTTTGGCTTTAATAGGACATTTAGCAAACTTGTGCATTTCAAATTCATGAACTCAAGCTCATTGTTGGGTCTCATGTGAAAAAAAAATAGAAATAAATGGATCAAGCTCAATTTCCAACAAATTTTGTGCACCCATGATAAGAACAAAGCAAGAAGATTCTTTTACTCATGTGACATGGTAAATTTAATGCAAAGGCTAAACTTTAGTAGATTTCTTTTTCTTCTCTTCCAATGACAACTTTTGAAATGTAATTACTCAATTAAGACCTATTTCTTTTACACATTATCTTTGTCCTTTTGTGTAAAGCTTTGCCTATATATACAACAACATCTCTCACATCTTTCTCACAATTTCATACAACTAGAGAAGAAAGGTTTAAGGTAAGCTTTCTTCTTCTTCTTATTTTTTTTTTCTATTCTCTTCTCTTTTATTCCTGTCCTAGTTATTTAAATTCTTATTCATATATTTTCATTCAATTAGATCTAGAGTAAGGATTTATTTTTCATATTCTTCTCAAGTCCCACTGTATAAACCACAATTTTCTCTCTTCTAAAAGCTTCTTGTGAGACAACTTAAATGAGGGAATAGATCACTTTAAGCCTTCCATTTCAATCTTAGAGTTCCATTAACTTCACCAAGGTAAAGGGATCAATACAAATTCTCCAACTCCGTATTTTGGCACATTTTTCTCCAAGTATAGTGTATGCCCACTTTTTTATATAACTTTTCATGCACAATTTCCAAATTCTAAGTTTATAATTTGATTCCTCGGGTATGGAAACCTAGGTTTAGGTTAAGAAATAATCCCATTTGAAGTTTTACACAAAAAGTTATAAATAAAACAAGTTTGCTCATTTACTTGTAAAATACATATGCAGGAATTGTGTTTTCTTTTATGGTTATTATTCTTGTTTTATTTTTATTAAATTAATGGATGAAAGATTTAAATGTATACACAAAGCACTAAAATACTTATATATCATACATATATGAACTGTATTGGTTGTCATGTAATTTTGAATGTTTTAAAAAAAATGGGAGGTTAGAAATGGAGTCATTATGTTGTCAAATGAGTAAACTATAGTTTCAAAAATTATATGCAAAGTTAATGTGGAAGGATGATTGCAAAATAAATTACAGTGGAAAAAATTAAGGATGAGAAAATTTTATTTTAAGGACTGTATGGATAGTTATAGAGATACAGTTGGTGTAGACCTCGGAGAAAGGTCAAGTAGACCTAGGTGAAGGTGGTGATATGGTTACCCTGGATTGTACACAATTAGGTGGGTAAAAATAAATCACATACCTCACACTCCATTCTCGATTGTCCTCTTGACCATACTTTTAGAGTAAAAGGTGGAGTAGTCCATATGTTGTTTTCGTGGGAGCATATGGCTTACCAATATTATCCATATTGGCGTAAGAATAATATGACTCAGAAGATATAATGGTAGTGTTTAAGGGCCCTAAGTACTTAAAAGATGACTATGTGATGGGTCTAATGATTAGTTTTAACTACAATTATATAGATATGGTTATTTGAATATTCATGTTGGAAAGTGTGAGATCTATTAGCATTAGAAGCTGGAAAACCCAACTAGATGAGTCTAATAGTGAGTAGGTTTCGATGGTAACACAATCTATAATTAAACAATTTAGAAAACTCAATATGAGAATGTTCTAAGATGGCTAAGAATGATTAAGATTAATATTCAACTAAGCAATGGACATGGAAAGGATAACTAGGCTGAAGACCTTATTAAATGCTCATAAATAACCATAAGGCAACCATGCCCTTTATTGTGAATGAATATATTTAATGGGCTAATGTTTGTTCAATGAGCGAAAGTAAAGGTACAACGAAAGCATATGTGACATAGAGAAAGTGCGAAAATAAATAGTCATAAGCTATTAGACATATTCAGCTGTACAAACTCAACTTGAAATTGTTAGATGACAAAGGTCATCAAACGCATTCTACAATGCAAACTCAATTACACTCAATTGATAAAATCATTGACCAAACGAGTCAACATGATGATATCAGGCATTAGACTCGTAGAAATGTTAGACGAGTCAAAACACACCATCAAACGAGTCAACCCAAGCACACAAAGGCATTAGACGAGCATTTGTGTTATGGGAATATAAGCAAAGTTGTTAGACAAGTTAAAGTCAACTCAAGGAGCTGAATGTTGAATACACCTATTAGATGAGTGTTTCCATTAGAAGACTCCAAAGAAAGAGTGACTAGACGAGTGAAGCAATGACAACCATTATATGAATCATGTTTAGATGACGTGAAAGATAAATATCAAATCACAAGGTGATATAGAGATCAATCCTAAATTGATCAAATAAATGTGAACACTGAAATTGTTGATTAGATCGAAAAAGAGGTATGGTAGCAAGTCTCAATATTATTAGGAGATATTCTGATTGAAGATCTAATCAGGAGAATATTAAAGATGATTGATTGGGATAAAGAACAAAACAATTCTTTGATAGAACATTACGAGTGTTGTCATATCATTATAAACCAATCATGAGAAAGAGAAATACTCTACATATCGAAAACTGCAAGAGAATCTTCAGAAGATTGAAGCCTTAACGTTATGATATTTGAAATTCAAATTGTTGAATGACTAAAAAGGAAAGAACAAATAATTCACATGATGCAATATACTCTAATTGTTATATTGAGAACTTTCAAATGAAGAAAAGAGAATATATTTGAAGATACACAAACTATGAAGAATTAAATACTCATCAATGGTCAAATGGCAAGCCGCAATTATAAATACCAAGACCTAGATGAAGACAAAGGGAGGAAAATAAGGGAGAAAAGAGTCAAAGTGTGGAGATACTTTTATATCAATTCTTGAAGAGAAAAGAGAAAGAGAGAATACTCTGTGAGTTTATATTATCATATCTAATTATTAGAGAGTGACATTGGGTTATGTCTAAACCATTGTAAACCATTGTCATATCCTGCGTGAGAGATCATTCTTTTATGATTGTAATTCCTAGTTCTTTATCTCAAAGGGGAGATTGTGATACGATACCTAGAGAAGTTAAACTCGTTGTAACCTAGAGAGATTAATACTCGTGTTTCTCGAAGAGGATAAACTCGTGACCCTAGACAGGAGTAACTCGTTGTAACCTGAAGATGTTGGATCTCGTGCTAGCAAGGGTTTTGATTAGTGAATTTCTTAAGCTAATTGCATAAGACTGTATGTAGCCTCAGGTGGAGGTGAACTAGTATAAATCTTTGGGTGCATTCTTCTTTACCTTACTTTTTACATTATGTTTGCACGAAAAAATTCCAAAATGTCTGTGGGCTCTATTCAACCTCTCCTTGTTCTAGAGCCACATTGCACCAACAAGATCTTGAACTCATAATATACATACATGATTTTATTTTAGTGATCAACTTTATTTATTTGTCATGATTATTACGATTCATGAAAATCTAAAACTTTAAGAAATTGTGTCATTCATTTGCAAATTCATTTGAATTATTATGTTGAAAACTTTAAGATGTTATGATGATGTTTCATATGTAAGGGAAGATTCACCCTTACTTTCTTTCTGTTTCGGAGGAAGAAATTGAACACCTAACATGTAACAATGAGATTAGTCTACCTTTACTTTTCATGTAAGTCCTAATTTTCTTAAATCTACAACTAATACAGTTTACCTTGTTTTGTGATGTATATCAAATTAACATATTTCACTCTTGAACAACTTGCGTAAGAGATTTCACTAATAAAGTCCAGGTTACAATGAGTTTCAACCTCTCCCGTATCACAAGTACAATTCTTTCCCGGCTACTATTGAGATGTTAGAGCTACAACCAATTCCAATAAGTGAACTAGATGCATAATAGTATCAAACAAGTTTTATATCCACAAGGATTTGTTAAGATCGTTTAATATTTATTGCTGAATTGAATGAAACAATGTTTATAAAAGAGGTGTTTGATTATAAAAACAAAGTTAAACTAAGATTTGGAAAATATAATGATAAATGGATGTAGAGGTTAGATTTTATCTCTTCTTCTTCTATTGTACTGCTACTTATCTTTTATACTTAGCATGTCATTTATTCAGTGTCTTGGGAGTATTGTAAGGTATATCGAGGCCCATTCTTGCAACCTAAAACCTAAGAACTTTCAAAAGCAATGTGATTCCTCCACTCCTATAGAATGAATTCTTGCCTTGAGTGTGTGACTCTTTTATCTAGCCCATCCTCTAGATCATGTGGAATCCTCTAGAAAGAATGAGATTATTTTATTTGACCACACTTTGAGATCAGTCTTCCAACTCAATCCAAACTTGTGAAATAAGATGAGTTGTCAATTCATCCAAGGTGTTTGGGATGTAGTTTTTAACGGTCCATTTTTACCTATTGTTACTACTGATATATGCAAGAAGCTATGCCCTTTTCCCAATAGAATGTGGATGAAAATACAAGGGCTCAATATGATGTTAGGGCTAGAAATATAATTTCATCTATTATAACCCTTGAAGAGTTTTACATGATCTTTGTGTGCAAGAGTGTTAAGGAAATGTGGGAGGTTTTGAGAGTAACATATGAAGGCACAAATGAAGTTAAGCATGGTAGGAAAAACTTGTTAGTTCAAGAGTACAAGATGTTCTGAATGTAACAAGGTGAAATCATTTATGACTTACAACAATGTTTCACACACTCGTCAATCATATCTCTAATTTAGATAAAATTTTGATACTGGTGAATTAAATATTAAAATTATAAAATCTTTAAACAAGACATGGCAGCCAAAGGTCAGAACCATCTCTTTGGGAAGTTGAGAAAGCATGAACTTGAACTTGGGCATTTAAATGAACAAGAGGATAAAGGAAGGAAAAAGAACATAATGTTCAAAAAACTAAGATTGTAAAAAATAAAAGTCCCAAATAGGATGAGTACTCAGACAATGAAAACATGAGTCTCATGATTAAAACATTCAACAAGCTCATGAAATCCAAAGGTAAAGGACAATTTAGAAGTGATAAGAAGGATAATCAAGGATCTTTTTTAAATTTTAAATGCTATAGTTGTGAAGAAACCTTTCATGTAAAGCTAAACTGCCCAAATGCCAAAAGGAACTTGTTCACTATGAGCCTATGATAACTCATCAAGTTCCAATCCTTGTATCCTTAACAAGCAACCATGCATTAAGTTCGAGAGTTTTAAGATTACTAATGAAACATGTTTTATCCCAGGATACTAGTTCCATTAGGTATTCAACTTTAGTTCTAAGTTTAAAAGACATTTTCCAATACCTCAAGAACCTCAAACAAGCCATGGGTGATCAAGTCACAACAAGCATTAAGCATGGAAATCAAATACTACCTTGAATTAGAAAAGCTTTTACATATCAACAACATAAATTACACAAGAATCTAGTTTATTATATATAATATAAACAAATAGTGCTTGTAAGACCCAGGAACATTAAATAAATAAATAAGTATTTATTTAATAAATGTGAGGGAAGGAATCTATAAAGTAATTAATGTAGAGAGTTATGACAAAGGAAGAATGGTAAGTCAAATGGTTAGATGTGCTTGATGTAACTCAAATGGGTTTGAGTCCTGCGTATGCCATTAGAAAGTGTGCTCAAGGGTAGAAGAGAGAAGTAGATCAATATTGATGGAAGAAGGACCCTAGGAGAGCTTTTCAAGCAAGATTTCCAAGTAAGGGAAGATGCATTAAGTGTTACGTTGATTGATTATGTGTTTTATCGTGTGATGCATGCATGTGTTGCCGATCTCTTGCATTTCACATTGAAAATCGTGTTTCTGGGTTTCTTCCAAGAAACTGCCTGGCGATGTTCATATACCGCCAGGCAACTCATACTACGTAAGACTGATTCTGGGTGTTTCCAGAAACCGTTTGACAGCAATCAGGAACCGCCATGCGACACAACTTTGTGATCGTTCTTTACGTTTTTGGTTGATGTTATGGTTGTTCTGATTTTTATCAATATATTTTTCTTATGTGTCATTGAGTGATGGGGGATATAAACCATTGGAATTGTCAATTTTTGATACGATCTTGAGGATTGGATGATTGCATGGGTTGAGGGGATTCACACGGGATCGAGATGAGTGGAAGCATAACTTTCAGATTCGAAATAGTGGTGATATCATGTATTGATGTTTAAACTAATTATATGTGAAAATGAAAGCATGAATGGCGATAGGTTATGCAAAATTGAACCAATGGAATGGGTTTTGGGATTTTAGGGTTTTTCTCCCAGGTATAGGAAAATCTTGGTTTTCCTAGAAACTATAGTACCGCCTAGCGGTACAGGCTTGCCGTTAAGCGATAGACAGTGTCCAGCAGCCATTTTGGGTGGCTGTGTTTGGCAGCAAGTTGGGAGTCTTGGTTGGGTTCATTTTGAATCATGAAAATATTATTAAGAGAGAATGTGTGGAATTATACAATGGCGTGTCTAATGTGTGATTGGTGATCATGTAATAATACTAAACTTGCTTTAGTTAAGTCGTAGGAAAAAAAGGATTAGTGCAGGTTCTGTTTGAGACGCTGGTATGAGTTGCATGACTTATGAGTCTCAGGGAGATGCAGGTTTCAGACTCTTAAAAATGCCTGAAAAATGATTGTATAAAGATGTCAAACTTGGTTGAGTGAAATAATTGAACGTTTGGGAGGTTGTAGGCAATGTTTGAGATAAGTTACGAATGATGAGAGTCATATGTAGTGTTATAATCTATTATAACAGTTTTGATAAGTATGTTATATTCCATGTAGATTTCAAGTGTTGGTTTGGTTTCAAATTGTGATTGCATGCATGTTGATACTTGAATAATGCATATGAGTGGTGATGATCCAAATTGGAGTTTGTGAAGTATATGAATGCGTATTTTGGTTTCTGGATGCATGAGAATTGGATGTTTGGATGCTAGGAACTATCTTAGAGTGCCTAAAATCAGTAGTGTCGCATTACTAGTGTAGCATTTATCGGTGCAGAGTGAACCGATAGGCGATAACAAGACAGGGAGCCTTGTGTCGTGGTGACAGGCAGTGTTATGGAACCGCTAGGTGGTTTGCACTACCATTTCGCCTGGCAGCACTTAGATTGTGTCAAGCGATAGTGCAATGGCAGGGTGAGTTTGTGATGTGTTTTGCATGGCTTGTCGTGTTGGTCCTGGTCTGAGATATGTTTGACCGTATCATGAGCAGGTAAGCTCGTGATTGGTGATGGAAAGCATGATTAATATGAGCGTGGTTCATATTAATGATACTCTCGTGTAAGGATACGAACGGGGAGGTTCATATGTTTCATGCTCACACTTGAGAGTTACTATGAGCGGGGAGGTTCGTGGCTAAATGGATCACGTGTGTTATACTACGGGTAGGGAGGTCCGTAGATTTGGACTATGAGCGGGGAGGTTCGTAGAGTTGGATAACGAGTGGGCAGGTTTGTGGAAGCATTGGAATCCCTAGGCCTAGGTTGAGTGTGTACTGATCTTGTATAGGTCAAGTTTATGAGATTGAATGTTTTACATGACTTGGGATTATGACTTTGAGTGTGAGACTTATTGAGGCATTCCTTGAGTTGTAGCATAGAATGGAGGGTAAACAAGTGGCGATCCCGGGTTGTGGCCTGATGATATTGGTAATCGGTGTGATTATGCGAGTTGTGGCTCGTATGGATAATCTCCACTTGATTAAGTAATCACGGGTTGTGGCTAGTGATGTTGCTAATCTTTTGTCGAGCGTACGAATTATGGTTCGTATTGGTAACTCCATCTAGCGCTACAGATGGTGGTTCATAATAGGATAGTCTCGCACGTGTATCTAAAAGTTATGGCTTGTATAGGTGGAACGACGAGTTGTGGCTCGTGTTAGCAAGCGTTATCTCAAGGTCATTGTCAAAGTGTGCAAAAGCTGGATGAACTTGGTAGAAAACCATGACTTTTAGTGCATAATGACAAGTTATCATAAGAGGGTTTGGGATAAATTATTATGCATTGGGTGTGGGCTTTATATTTTTTATGCATGTTTAACTATATCAAGCTCACCCTTTCTATGTGTGTTTGGCGATGATCGTGTAACTCGTTACACAGGAGCAAAGCATCTTATTGGGTTTGCTGGATATTTTTATGGAGGAGACTTCCCTACTTGACCCCACTTTTGTTTCACCATGATTCAGGGAGTTTTCTTTCTCGTTCCTTACTTTTATTGCATTGGTCAAGGCCCATCTATTGATGTTTGATTTTCTAATTTTGTGTTTGAGTCAAATTGAGACGATGTGTAGTTTAAGTGTGGGGGGGTCTATTGTTTGTTTCCTTTTTATTAATTTGTGTTAAGTTTTTATCTTTTGGAGGATGAGTTTTTGGTTGTTATGTGGACTAATATCCTTGCTTTCTCTTTGCATGTCAAGTTGCTTTTGAGTTGTTTTACCCTATGAGAGGATTTGAGCCACTCTTTGTTCTTTTTTTGTGTGATATATGCCTCTTGAATGTTTTCCCAGTGGCCTTGGCTTGACTCTCTCTAATGCCTTTCTGATTCACATACATGTTTGGATGAGCCTAAAGCCAGATGAGCCTACCTTGATTGTTTTTGTTGATAGCCCTTTTTGAGCCTGCATACCCTTCCATTGTTTTATAGCTCATTACAATCCCTTAGCCTGAAAAAAACCATGATTCATCCTACCATAGAATATTTTGGAGCTTTGGAATTGTTTTGAGAATGGGTGCTCTTTTAAGTGTGGTTGCGCACAATAAGTGTGGTTATGCGCACACCTGTTTTTTCATGGATTGCTCATTTGTACATTTTATGTCAAACTTGAAAATCGTTGTTTCTCTACTCAAAAATGAAAAGAAATGAGAAAAGAAAAGAAAAAAAAATAAAAAGAAATGAAAAGAAAAAGAAAAGAAAGAAAAGAGGTTTGAGTTTGAGCATTATGTGAGAATTGAATCTGGAAGTATTGGAGTTTGGAATTGCTTTCATGCTTGATTTAACGTATTTACCCATTACTCCTCTATTTCCATTGGTTCTTTTAGCCACTTATCCATATGTTCTACACCTTGTCCTCAGCCCAATTACAACCTTGAAAAGTCCTTCTGATCTTGATTTGCATGTGTTTTGATTTGGTTGTTGGTTCTAGAGGCTTGCTAAGTCTGTTTGATGTTTGTTTTTTAGGAGTGCTTTGAGAGTAAACAGTGGCCTAGAGATTTGAGTTATACAGTGCATATTATGTGAGGTTATGTTGCTTTCAAATCTCTCTTTGAGCTAAAGTGAGTACTTGACATGTTTTGAATTGCTTGGATGATGTTCATTGATTTCTTGCAGCTTTGGCTCCTTTTGTGTTGGGTGTGTTTCCATTTTTTACATTTCGTGTTTCTTTGTGTCATGTCTCTTCATCTCTCTCTCTCTCTCTCTCTCTCTATATCTTTCTCTCTTTGTTTTGTCTGTGTTGTCCTTGCTTTGCTTCGCTATGCCTTTCTGTTTTTGCCCAGGAATGCAAAAGGGTAAGTGTGGGTGATTTTGATGAGTCATTATTTTCCCTTATTCAATTGCCTTTTTCTGCCATTCTTGAGGGTTTTTTAATGCTTAATTATCTTTTGTTAGCGCATTTTCCTTAATTGGGCTTCATTGGGCCATTATTCCGAATTTTAAGTAATTTGGCATTAATTGGTCTAATTATTTATCTCATGGCATCACTCTCTTCTTCTTCCCCAATCTGTTTTTACGTTTTGGAGAGCACCCATTTTTAGGGTTCATGCATTTCCTTGATTCTTCCACATATTAGAGCTAATAGTATTGTTTTTCTGCACATTCTCTCTTCTAATTCGAGTTTTCTGTCTCGTTTTCATGCTTTAATGATGCATTTCAATTCGTTTTTTATTCTAGATTCGAGTTCCATGGCCAACTAATTTTGTATGCATTGATTCCTTACAAAGAATAATATGAAACCTTGAGATTATGTTTTGTCCGGTTGGGTTTTTTTATTTCTTCATTTTGGATTTGCATTTTTGTTTTAATTAAACAACCCAATAAGTTTTTGCTTAAATTTTCAGAGTGGGAAATTCGTTTTCGGTGATTGTGTTCTTGCTTAATGAACTGTGAAAAATTCATGAATGTGTGCACTGCTTAATTGCATATTGAATTTGTGGTTAACCTTTGCTTAGTTATTTAACATTGAGTTTCACGAGGAGTAACGGAACCAATGTAGTTTGTAAATTGGGATGGGTGAAATTTCATTCGAAGCAAGTAACCAATGCCAATTTCACTACTGTTTGATCAAATTTGCAATTACGAATTATTTTTGTGTTGAATTTCTGAAATCTGCCAACCCCCCCCCCTTCTTTTGTTGAACTGCAATCAAGAACCTTTGAGTGAAAACAATGGTCATTGGGAGACGACTTTGGGTTAACTCCTGAGTACTGCATTTACATGTTTTATTTGATCGGGTACGACCTCGATCACCCTTATTAAAACCATTTATGTGCTCTTAAGCTATACATTTCTTCAAATCCTCAATCTTGGTCTCTATCCTCTGGTACTTCTCTTTCATCTCCTCATTGTCAATCTCCAAATCATTTATCTTCTATTTCATCTTTTGATCTAGACACCTCACCTTTCACGAACCAAGGCATTTTTTTCTCAACAACCAATTCCTCCTTTTCTTTTTCCCAAGCCGCCTTTTCCTCTTCATATTTGGTCTGCAATAGGGTTAGCTCCTTGGTGACCTGGTCCACCTTCACTCTCTGTCCCTCTTTTAGTTCCTTCTAAGACAACCTACCAACTTTCCAACTCAGTATTAAAGCCTTATTGTTAAACTCCACCATGGCTCTCACCATAGCATTCGGTTCCATGTTATCAAGAGAAGATAAGATAGCCTCATCTAGGCTTATCTCAATGTCTCAATGTATAGTTGTTTCCCGCAACTTCAATAGTTAGACCTTTGGCTTTTTTATCCTAGATGAAGAACCATAACCTAAAATTTTAGCCTTAACCCTCTTAATATCCTTTCCCACTCCTTTTTGGACCAACACCACTACCTTCCTTTTGGTCCCGTCTTGAAAACGGATCTCCACCAATGGCTCCTACAAGTTGGGCACATCTGGGTCCCCATCTTTCTTGGCCTTGTCCACCAACTCCTTCCTCAAACTCTTAAACAAGCTCAAGTTCTTTTTCTCTTGCGAGCCATATGTCGCAACCAAGATTGCAGTGGGATGGCGAAAAAAATTTAAAAAGGTACAAAGGAGTCGCCACCATAATTTATTATGGGAAACTATAGAAAAACCTTAAAAAGAATGGTCTTCGAAACCATATTTGGATTCGAGAGTCGATTACGTGTGGAGAAGGTATTAGCACCCCCACAACGCCCGTCTTAAGACGGTTCCCTCTTTAATTAAGTGTGCAAGATAGAATTTGATATTTAAAATATGTGTTGTTCCCCAAAAAATCAAACAAAATAAAAAAACACATACAAAAATAATAAAGATTAAAAATAAAATTATTTTTTTATTTTTTTGAGAAAAGGGGTTTCTCGAGTTTTTTTCTCTATGTCTTGCATTGGACATGTTTTGTGCTTATATAGACACCTTGGGATATCTTTAAAATCCTAGTATTTAATTATAATAAAATATATGAGGAAGGAATTAGTCCCGATGAAACATATTATAGAAATTAAATCGTTGCATAATATACAAGGTATTGATTATAATTATTAACAAAATAGTGCCTATAATTACTAGAATCATATATTTTCCGGTACATGAACATCCTAATCAAATCATAACATAATATTCATATATTTTATTCTAATTATTACCAGGAATATTTTCTTCTAACTATTAAAATCGTATCATTCTCTAAAAAGCATTATTATCAGGAATATTTGCTTCTAATTATTAAATAATATATTCCCTAACTAACAAATCAATGAGACACATCACATCAGCCTAAATGCAAGATATTTATTCAAATTATTATAAAAAATATTGCTCCTAATATTATACTCTTCTCAAAAAATAGAAATTATAAAATGTCCTTTTCTGACATGTCATGTGAAGAGTGTAAATAGCAAACAATGGGGGTGAAAATATGTATAAAACATTTGAGCTCATGAGAAGGGTGTGATAATTAAAACAAATTAAATTCTCCCTTCTCTTTCTTTCTTTTTTTTTTCTTTTTTTTTCATGGTAGAATTAAAGTTAAAAACCTAACATATTTTTATTTTATTTTATTTTTTATTTTTTAACAAAATAAATGCATTTACTTGGACGAAATTGGGTGTTGACACCATATGACCTACAACAAATAGAAAATGCACACCAACCATCACTATTCATACTCTAAGGAAAATAAAAAAGCTAAATAAAGATACCTTCCAAATCAATAAGGGGTTGGCAGATAAATAAACTCTAACTAAGCCTTTAGTAGGCAGTTTATTACTAAACTTCTCTAGAATCTCTACTATCCTCCTATCCTCCATCGATAACTCATCCTTTTTAACACCCTTATAGCGCTATGGGTTATTGGTCTAGAAGAATGGGAATTTCATACTACCATTGTTATCATAAAATAATGAGCATCCTATCGACTTCACCACAACTTTGAAAAATAAAGAATGCATTGAGAATGCTTCAACGATTGAGAGAACGCATCAAGAATGCTTATCCTAGGCCGAATGACTAGGGATAGCCATGTAATTGGATCCTTAGGTTAGGTATCATAAAAATAAGGGAAATGTTAGGGTGCGGGTGAGTCGACGCAATGTTAAAAAGTTGCAATACCCCTATCGTGAAGCCATCGAAGAGTAGCCACAATGTAATTGAGAAAATTGGCACATCTACATATAAAAAATTCCTTCTCAGCTTGCTCCCGGTCGTGGCAGACACACTCCACAACACTAACCCGCTCAAGCGACATGATGTCTGGCGACATATCCTTTTCAAACACACGTATACATTATAACCACGACTCTAGCAGCAACAACCACCTAAATAGAGAAAGTAGCCAGTCACAACTAGTGACACCCACCCGTATCCAACCCTTCGTGGAAGATTGGTCTCCGCCAACTCCTCTGCAGGATCCTCCCTCACATCTAGAACAATCACAATCTCAGATCTCACATCCTTAGAGGTAGACCCATTCTACGACTCACCTATCGAATTACAAATTTTTCTACCCGTACCTAGTATACAATCACTATCAGATATACCTTACTAAGACGAAGATGATGACACTAGACAATATGTCGGACACAAAGAGCTTTGACAATAGCAGAATCACAACCTTTCTCTCCACTAGTATGAAAATAATAGCCAATGACCACATCTAACCCCAACACTCCTATTTATAGGGTTAAACTTATGACTTTCACACTTTCCTGCCCAAAATTATTAATCATTACACCTTGCACACTCATAAATGTCACATTAAATAAGATGCCTTCTTAGCTTCCCTTGACATGACCTCTGACCTTCTTGTCCCATCTTTGTTATAACCTTTGTGTCGCTTCAACTCCTTGAGGTTGGAGGACTACCATACCCTAGAAGTATAAACCAAAGAAAGGGAATTTTTCTTTGTAAAGCTGAAACATTTACAATGGCCTTTAGCATGACAGATCTTGTTAAAGATTGAGGGATTGATGTACCATAGTGGGCAGATTGGTCGTTATGTACCACAATGGCCGAGTTAGCCACTATATCATAGTATTCAAATTGTCCACCATCTTAGGAAACTTACCAACCCTAAAGGTCGCTAACTTACAAATAGTCGTTAAGCCTAAATGAATACCACACAAACCACAACTAAACACACAATGGTAAAACAATGAATCAACTAAACCTACATGACGGCCAAGTTGATTAACTACCATGGCCTTCTCAAATGCCTATCATAACTAATAATACTACATACTTTAACTTAGAATAAATTAGTTAAACCATTACGAAAAAGTGTTGGACTTGAAACTTGGGCCCAACCAAGTCCACATAAGCCCAATAAAAGGACTGGACCACTAAAGAGATAACCCATGGTCTAAACAAAGGAAAATAAGATTAGTCTTCTATAAATAAGAGTGGACCCCAGCAATTAAAGATAGGAATTTCATTAGTGCATAATATAGGATTTGACTTTGAGAGCTTTCATAGACTTGATCGTCGGAGACTTTTCTGCAGGTAAACCCCCATGTTTTGTCAAATATCGGATGACAAAGACATGCTAGATAACATCAAGGAGTATCCATCCAAGAAGCTTGAAGATTGTGGTAAGATAAGGTTTTGGTCCCATAATAATCTAACATTGTCCATGTAGGAACAAAATCAAATGCACACAAACTAAAACCAAAAGTTCAAACCTAAGGAACTTTAATGATACATGCATGTAATTTTTCATTATATTAAGTTTCTTCCAATAAAAAAGGGTATGTTAACTTCAATCATAAACTTTTAACTTCACCAACTTTCTCCAACCAATATCTCACTCTAACGAAATGAAAAGCATGTAAAAGAAAACATGTAACTTATTGTTTGTATTAGGAGTTCAAAATAGGACAATAATATTTTGATACCTAGTTTTTTTTACACCCATTTGATAGTATGATTCATTATTTTTTTACTTTGACTCTCTCTTTACAAATATAAAATTTTATCCTTTTTATGCTTATTTTATCTCTAAATGAATTGTCAAATGATTGTTATATGATGCCAAACAACCTTTTTTCTTTAAAATATGTTGAAAATCTCACATTGAAAAAAATGGATAGAATGAATCATGTATAAGTAAAAGGATTCATAAACCTATTGTTTTAAGCTTTTAAATTGAAAGTAATATTTTATTTTTTTATATGAAATTTTTCATGACTCATTGATGTCGACTTTAAAGACTAAGGCAAACTCATATGTCAAGAAGTGGACTTTAAGCTTAACTCAACCTTACAAAACACTTATGTACTTTGAAATCGCCTTAGTCGATATGTGGGATCTTCAACATGCCCCCTCACACCAAGACATATACTTCTCCCAATAGGGGTGAAACAATAAATCTAACAAAAAAAACTTTTGTTAGGATAGGCTCAAACTCATGGCTCTGATACTATCTTAAGAAGTGAGTTTTAACCCTAATTCAACCCTACAAAATCGTCTTGGAAGGTAAGGTTTGCACCCACTTATATACTATGAAATCACCTTATCTTTAGTAAATGCGAGATCTCCAATACTGCATGTCGAAATATTTCACTAGTGTACATGCTTCACATCATAAGTATTACATGGTTTCTGAAACGCATAAAATTTCACAAGTGAAGGTGGCCATGAATGGTGTACTAGTTCTTATAATGTTTTGTATCATTGTTATTGCATCATCTTTTATCTTCAACGATCATCGACACCAAAAGCTTCTGGTGGGTTACATAGGCTTGGGGTGTCAATAGCAATATTCTCATCCCCTTTGGTCGTAATGGTAAGTCTCATCAACCTCCCACATCTTTTCCTTGTAATAATTTTAGTTCATTTTAAACAAAAATTGGAAGCGCAAACCAGAACAGAGGAACAAAGAAATTCCATCATAAAGAATTCAAGCTAAAAACAATCAAATATAAGAAAAAAAACCTTAATACTCTAGTCTCCCACAATTTATTCTCTCCCACTTTTTTAATCATAATAATTTTAGATTTGGTTTTTTCCTTATTAAACATTTAACCCTTTTGTTGTCTTAAATTGATTTTTTTTCTTTTAATTTTTTCCTAAAAAATAATCTAGACTACTTATTTTTATTGATCAAAATGTGATCAAATAGGTTTTGATTCCCCACAAGAGAAGTCCTAAAACTTTAAATTTGAATAGATGAATAGATATAGTCTTCCTAACCCAGCTACTTTAAACTTTTTTGACGTGCCATTTGATATGTTCTAGCACAAATGTCAATCTAAGAACTTAAACATTAATTCAATTCCATTCGATGTGAAAACATTAAAAATATATATATCTATTTTTTACTCTAGACTTTACCCCATAAGCTAACAAGCCTTAAAACCTCTAATCCCTTGGATATTTGTACCAAAAGTTTGCATTAAATTCATATATTTATAATGAAAAATTGATTAAACTTTATGTTTGGAGGAAAAATCTATTAGTTATTCCATAACAATCAAGGTTCTAAATTATTTTCCAATAATGAAATATCAACAAATATGCAATCAGTAATCACACACAAACACACACACACACATGAAATTAATAAAAAAGCAAGACATTTGAAAAACTAATATGTTTATGGTAATTTTGTAGGGATTTTCATGAAATTAAGGAATATTATGCTGAGCTCCATAGTTGATGTTGAGCATCAAATGGAAGTTTAACAAAGATTCAAATATAGAAATGCAATTGCGTAGTGATATTGATGTTAAGCCTCAAAGAGGAAACCTTCACTACAAAGAAACTTCATGCACCAAAATTAGTAGCCAAACTTCAGAGAACAACATCTAAGGAAGGAAAGCTCCACTATTGACTATCAAACCAAAGGCTCTAGCTAGAAGAAAACCCACTTAAGGAGGAAACGTCAAAGGTTGACCACCACTATTGGTGTTGGAGCTGCACTTTAATTTCTATGAAAATATAGCCTTGCTATGTTATTTGTATGTTGATTTCTAGTGTAGTACTAAGACACTTTTAGACACCTTTTGTAATAAACTTTAGGAGAACCATGGGAGGAGGACAATAACTCCAAATGCTTGTACTTGAAGAGCAGTTAGACTATCTTTAGTTAGGATTGAATGTAAACTTCTTTAATTCTCTGCACTATCATTTATTCAATATATGTTACATGTTTGCTTTAAGTGTTGGTCATTTGATTTATTTTCATTGTTTAATGACTTGATCACTCATCTTACTTCATCAACTTAAATTGACTGGACATTTGTTTAAGTTTAGATCCAATCAAATATCCTACTATTAGATTCTAGACATAGATCTAACTGCTTAAGTTGAGTATAGAGTCTTGTTCTTAATGAAAGGACTCATTCAATGAGGGGATAAGGAATCACAATAAGTTTGATACCTTAGGTTCTAAATGGTAGGACTGGATTTTGAATTACTATAAAGGGAACTTTCGGGAACAGTAAAGTAATGAACGTAACTTATGAGCGAGTAAATAATATTGCAATAGAAGAAGATTAGCCAAGTTCAATCCCAATATTCTTAAACGCATCAATTAGATCAATGATTAAGCAATTTCTATTTTCAAATTTGTAACTCTTGCCACTATTAAATAGTAAATTCAAATAGTCATAAGTCATTGTTCTATTCAAACCATATCCTTGTGGATATGACCTTGTTGTGCTATAACTTAGTCGTATAACACAATGACTTAGGTTGTTTAGAGATATTGATAATCTAATGCTTTAAAATGGTGAGCATACGATTGTCCCTGCAATCAAGTTTTCGTACTCCTTAAGAGACTTCAAGATAACTCGAGGGGCCCTAACTTCGCCTCTTACACACACCTTAACGCAAACCGTGTCTGGATTTTTCAAGAAGTTTTCCACACTGACCTTTTCCCACCCAAGAGAAGTTTGTTGGCTCCTGCCAAAGCAGACCAAACCCAACATTGTCATTAAAACTGAAATTTCACCCATACGATAGTAGAATACCAAGCCCTCAAGGACAATGTACCAATGGTAGCAATGATTGACCTCGACCAGAGAGCCAACGAAAAACCTTAGATGGAGACTTAGGGAGGAAACTAAGTTATTGAGAACAAATATAAAGGCCATAACACACACATCGATAACGATTTGATGGTCAAGGAGACTATAAAAATTTATAAATGCTAGTACATAATCACAATCATTTTGCGTTGACCACAATGGACAAGATGGGTAAACATCAGACAATCATTTCACACAAGCCAGCGATATATTGCGATGCACACAAATAGAATTAAAGAACTAAAGGCTACACTTGGAAATGAGAAAGGCGACAAAAGAAGAGGTGCAGAAACTACTCAAGGTAGGGTTCATCAAGGAAGTATAATATACCACGTGGCTAGCTAACATCGTTTTGGTCAAAGCATTCCCAAAGGATGCTTACCATTTGTTGGTCATCGATCAGCTTATTAACGGGGTGGCGAGTCATCAAATACTCAACTTCCATGATGCATACTTAGGCTACAACTAAATTCCAATGTGTTTGGGTGACAAGGAAAAGATGGATTTCATCATAGAAGTGGCAAACTACTACTACGAGGTAATACTTTTTGAACTAAAGAATATTGGGGCCAACTACTAAAGGCTGATGGATAGCGTTTTCCGGGATCAGATTGGTCAGAACATGGAAGTGTATGTCGATAACATGATAGTCAAGTCTGACAATCCCAACTAACACCTTGGTGACTTGGAAGAAGTGATTAGCTAGGTGCGAAGGAAGAAAATTTTTGGGCTTCATGCTTGCTAGCTAAGGATAAAAGCAAACCTAGAAATATGTCAAACAATGATGATGATGATAATGATGAGCTTGAAGACCTTAACGAAAGTACAACATTTGGTAGGACGGCTGACAGCCTATTCAGATTCTTGCCTCGGATGGCTAACAATAGCAAACCTATTTTCAAAATGATAAAGAAAGTCGACAAGTTCGCGTGGGATGACAAAACCAAAACAACTTTTGCAAACATTAAGGAAGCCCTAGTATTTCCCTTAATACTACACAAACCATAACTCGACTAGTCGCTCTAGGTTTACTTCTCAATATCACTAGAATATATCAGTGAAGCTTTCTGATAAGTCCTTATTTAGTCATATCCTTCATAATTAAATGCAATTCATTTTGTCGTTATTTTGTCGTATCTTTCATAATTAATGCAATTCATTTTATTCTTGTTTTGCTTTAATTTTATTTTTTAGTTCATATTTGGATTTCATTATAAAAATATTAGTTTGTGTAAAAATGTGTTAATTGATAGTTTTAGATAGGTTTTTAGTGTAATAGTAAATGTTGACAACCTTGACCTTTGTTGCTTGTTTGATGCATATCGTTTTCCATAGTTGCCCAATTAAGTTGATTCTTTTTGGATTGCATCCTTGATTCAATTATCTTTAATTTGAATATAAGAACATAATTTTTTGAGTTTTGTGGAAGTTGTAGTTTTATTTTGAAAATCCTAGAAATTTTGTAGATGTGTTGTTGGTTGTTTCTAAATTAAAGGAAACTAAATTACTATACTTGCACAAGCCATTGGATGAATGAGAAATTTGAAGTAGTGAACGTGATTTGAACTAAGTTGAATACCTTTTGAACCATAAAAGGAGAGCTACACCTAAGGAGCTGACCAAGAGCAAGCTAGAGCAATCCATGAGCAACTAAAGTTATAAGTCACATGAGATCAAAGTTGTCACCATGTTGGAGCTAGACCAATGCCCTTGAACTTGATGTTGTTGGCATGTTAACTTGGAACAGTCAATAAAGAACTCCAAGAGGTAGAATCAGATGATCTGGCTTACTTGCATTAACTAATGCTAATTGAAGAAGAATAACTTGTTGAGTTGCTACTTATGTGTTAGCTTAGAGTAGGTTTTCTTCTTCTTTTTTTACTAGTTTAGACAATTTTAATACTTGTAATAGGTAGTTAATTCCGATAATTAGTGTAAGTTTTGAAATGGTTGAAATGCCCAGAAGAGGGGGGGTTGAATTGGCTAGTTAAAAAATTATGGTAACTTTTAAAGGCTTAAAACTATTTTCAATTGAATCAACCCAACCAACAAGTAAGGATGCAAACACTTCTAGACTAGGCACTTTTAATGGATCAAAAACATAGTTAATCGATTGATTTCATTAAACAGATGTAGTATTGATATAATCAATCAATTGAATCACAAAAACAGTCGACTAAAATGCTGGAAAAAATGCAGAAATGCAAATTCATGATTTAAAGCAAGATCAACGTGAAAGATCAGTCAAGGCAGGTTCCAATGAGTTATACAAACATGATCAATGCTACAGATAATGCCAAATCACTCAAGAATGTCAAAAAGATGGTTTAGATCACAATTCTTTAAACTTTAAATTGTAATGCAAGAGAGAATTGTTAAAGAAAAGAGCAATGCACAAGATTTTTATATTGGTTCACTCAAACCTAAGCTACATCTAGTTTGTCAAGGAAACTCGAGCCTGACTTTGCACTATTTCAAAAGATTACAAAGTTTATACCCTTACACTTTCAAAAGATGCAAAAACACACACAAAAGCTCTTGAATCACACAAGAATCAAACTAGCACAACGAGACACCTCTTACAGACCTGGAAAACCATTAGGCACAACCACAAAGCTTGAGAAAGATCAAACCTTAGTGATAGGATAACCCTGCCTACCACAACCACCTTCTCCAAGCTTCAAACACCAAACAAAATGCTCCAAGAATTGATCCAAGGTCAATCTTCAACAGCTGCAATCTCTATGATCACGAAAGAGAGAGAATTCCACAGTTTCCAGAATGATTTTGCGCTAAAAAATTGTCTTCTTATCTCTCTTTCGAAAAATATAACTCTTATGGTCAAATTGTTACGAAATTCAACAAGTTGATTTTCAAATCAATCAATTGATTTCACTTAACTTAAGTGAAATCAATCAATTAAAAAATAAATCAATTGATTGAATAAGTCTTACTTAAGACTACTACAGTTGACCTTTTAAAATGTTAAAAATTCATTCAATAGATTATGGGTTTCCTGATGAACTTCCTGGCGGTGATGAACATCCGTCAAGCGACGCGAGTTGAATTAACTCTATTTGGATGTTTTTCGTGTTCTGGGACGTTTCTGATTGGGAAGAAACCACGTTCTAGTCGTTATGAATGATTAGACATCGTAATTGCCTTGAAATTCATGGAATTGAGGGTTAATTGAGATGAAAATCGCATGAAGGTTATCTTAGGGTTGATGAATTGGGGATTTATATAGTGGCACTAATATAAACAGAAAATGTGAATGAATTCGTGTATGGGAAGTGTTAGGGATGAATCGTGATCCTAAAAGCTGGAATCGTATTCTATGGAGTCATAAATTGATGGAAATCAAAGTTGTTGTGAATGGGTTAAGGTTCGGATGTGCAGGACAAATGTTGGGGTTCCTGGAACAGCAGGAATCGCCTAGCGGCACCTTGGTTACCGCCAGACACCATATCAGAGATGCAGGTGGTGCTCTGATTCACGAAAAATGTTGTTTTTCGTATTTTCGCAGAACAGGAATCACCCGCGTTGGCTTTGTACTGCTAGGCACAAGGTTCTTGATTGTTAGGCGCTAGGCGCCACCATTTTTCTAGTTTGCGTAGTTTTCGTAAAACTGCATTGCCCAGTCCGTTAACCGTCCGTCAACACCCAATTTCGTCCGGATTGTATTTTCTTTATTTATTTATTTATTTTATTGTTACCTTCTAATTATTATTATTATCATATTTTACTTCGATTTTATTATGTTTCTTTATCTTTCTTTTTTTCTTTTTTCTTTTTTTTTCTTTGTTTTCAATTTTATTCATATTTATTTTATTTTATTTTTTTGTCTTTTACTATTTATCATTTAAAAGAAGGAAAAAGGAAAACGGATAAAAGGGGAAAGAAAAGAGAAAGAAAAAAATAGATTTGAAAAGAAAGTAAAGAAAAAAAAGGGTGTGGAGCATTCAATTTTTTGCACACGGTAGGCTAGCCCTTTCCTCATTTGGTACCCTGGAACGTTCCTGAAACATGCATTAGCTAACGTGCAATAACTGAACTGCTGCTACTCATCACACAAAAAAGGAAATTAAATCAGTATAGCTACCTATGCATGGATTGATTAAAGAGGGAAAATGGACTCTATTGCAAACAGAACGTGGCGAGGAAGTAACCGCCACTTCACACCTTTTTTACATCTCTCAGACCATGAACAAGAGGAGGGATCTCATAAATATGAAAAAGAGAGAACGAGAAGGACAACTTCCTAGCACGGACAGCTTACTAGCATGAGAGGAACAAAGGGAAAGGAGAAAGGAGAAGAGGTTGTTGCCATCGTAAGAGAAGAAGAAGCTTTAATTTTAAAGAAGGGTTTAGTTTGAGTGGAAATTGGGCTGGATGCTTCTTCGCGCACCTCCACAATCACTAAATTTGCATCCCTGCATGCACTTTTTACTCCTATTTTGTGCTTGTTCTATACTTTACCCACCGCACCACCACCTTTAATAAGCACACCTCATTTACTTCATGTACCTCCCACTAATTACTCATGCACTCTCAAATTTTGTTTTCCACTTTCATCCTTCTTAATTAAATTGTTTCTTTTTATTGTTTTTATTATTTTTTTATTATTATTATTGTTATTTATTTAAAAAAAGACAAATATATTTGAAAATTATAAAAATTACAAATATAGAAAAAAGATAAAAAAAGTTCTCCTTCTCTTTATTGTGTCTGTCTGGTCGCTCGTACCGTGTGACACTTATTTTCTAAAAATACTAAAAATATTTTCTTTTCTTTTGGTGTTTGTCCGACCGTTCGCGTCATGTAACACCATTGTTCAAATAATCTCAAAAACACCAAAAAAAATATAAAATTTCAAAAATATAAAAATATCAACTTTTTCAAACAACTACATCTTTTTTAAGAACTACGTGATCCTTGATTCTCCACCATGAGATACGTAGGAGCAAGGTCAGTCCTTGTCAGGTTCACCTTCAAAAAATCAAATCATTTTCTCAATTGTTTTTTTTTTTCTCAAATATCTTTATAAAGAACTACGTAACCCTGATTTCTCATTTTTAATGAGAATACGTAAGACCAAGGTCGATCCTTGTCGGGCCCAAAAAATTAAAAAAATATTTTTTTTTCTTTTTAACATTTTTGTCTTGTTATTTTTGGGGGAAATTAACATTTTGAAAACCACTCGGCTTTGCATTTTTAATTAAAGGTACTGCCCTCGGGCGGGTGTTGTAGGGTGTTAACACCTTCCCTACGCGTAACCGACTCCCGAACCCGAAATCTGATTTTTCGCAGACTTGTCTTATCTTTATGGTTTTCCATAGTTTTCTAGAATAACTATGGTAGTGACTCCAAATCTCTTTTTCAAACCCGTTTTCTTTTTTGGTTCGTTGTCCCGTCGCGATTTCGGTTGCGACATATATATATATATATATATATATATATATATATATATATATATATGAATATGTGGGGATTGATGCATATGATATATGGTGATACTTGTGTACGCGTATGATGAAGCTATCTAAATTGAGATTGTGCATGTGAGTCATGTTGATTTCTGGAAGCCTATATTCTTGGTTGTGGATATGCATAATTAAAAGAGTAGGATTGATTTTACCTTGTTCTGGGTGCTTAAAAACCAGTACTGCGTAAGTACTGGTGTAGCGTCTGGCGGTGGTGTTTGACCGCCAAGCGATAGCTACAAAAATAATAGAGTATTGAAGTGTGTGGCACATTGCGGTAAGGGTTGTCCCGCTAGGCGATACTTGCTGAAACAGTAGCATCAAAGGTGTTTGGCGTCTAGCGGCACGTGTCCCCCACCAGGCGGTCTGGAAGCGTGGTGCGCCTAGCAACTCGTGAGTAGCGCCAGGCGATGTTGCTAAGGCAAAGATGTTTGGCTTGCTTTGGATGTGCGTGGTCTACAAGACTTTGATGATGTCTCAAAGGCGGCTTGCTGGTGTTCCTTGAGTTGTGGCTCGAAATAGCATCTCTTGGGTTGTGGCTCGGGATGGCGGATGAACACGAGGAACTCTTGAGTTGTAGCTCGAGTTGGCGAGTGTTGCCAGTGTGAGTGTGCGGGTTGTGGCTCGTACGGATGAGTCCAGATAGATTGCCCTCCTCAGTAATTAGCTGACGAGTTTGGTAGTCTTGGGACGTTACGAATAATTATTGTATTGGGAACTCCACTTGGCGTTACGGTGTGTGTTCCGTAGCATGGTTTCCCACACGTGCTCTATCGGTTGTGGCTGATAGGTGTGGCAGCAAGACATCTTGAGATATTCATCAAAAGACGTAGAACATGGTTGGCATGGTAGTGGCCATGTGTTATGGAATCAAAGGATGGTTTTCCTTTGGTGTGGTTGTGATATATGTATATAATGTATATATATGTTTATTTAATTGTTAGCTCACCCTATCTGCTTGTGTTTGGCGATGATCGTGTACGCAGTACACGTGAGCAAATGATGTTGCAGGTGGATCTGGTGAGGCATAGAGCCAAAGCGGGGCTAGTTTGGGATGAAAAGATTTATCCACTATTTTTAAGCTCTTGGTTTCAAGTGATTTATAAACTTTCACTTTATTAGACTTTGGTTATGTATTTGAGTTTATATTTATAATTATGAATTGAGGTATTTGATAAATACGTAATAAAGTTTTAAATTTTCCGCGTTTTTGGGAAATGGTATTTCGTTAAATGCGATTTATCTATTATTTTGTATTTTATTATTTTAAATTCGTAATATCCGGTCGGGATGTTACACATAACCTCGGCATATAAATCATAAAAACATGAAAACATAAACTAGACGAAAAAAGTAAACCTAAGTGAAAGATTCAAATTGCCTTTGGAACTAGTTAAGTCCTTCACACTACATGTTTAACAACTTTTACAAACCAAGCTAGGTTGAGATTGCTCTAAAGCATTTTCCCACCAAAGGTTCTGTGATAGTAAAACATAAAACAACACAAAAAGAAAAGGAAATTGGGCTTGGTCTGGAGTTCTCTTTGTTGTGTTGGTGTATCTCTCGGTCCAGTCCACATTAAGATTTTTAATAACTTGCAATCATGGGCTAAATAAGTTTCTAATTAGGTCACTAAGCCCAATTAAAAAGGTTCAATATAATACAAAACAAAACAAATTTATAAATATTTTACAAAAATTCAACAAATTTTTGCCTCTATTTCCAAAAATAGTGAAAAATAGCATAAGACTCCAAATTCATCAAAATATATTTCCATTTTAAAGAATTGAAAATGTAGAACTCAATACAATTTGAATCAAAAAAAAAAATATTAAAACGTAATAGCAAAAAATAGTAATAGAAAGTCATGTTAACTAAATATACAAAATTAAAACTATCACTACAAGAAAATGTTTCATTAGTAACCAATTTTAGTGACTAAAAGTTGTTAGTCACTATAGTAACCAATTTAGTTACCAATTTACAAAATAAAAAATTATTGGTTGCTAAAATAATCACTATTATGAATGAAAAGTTATTATTGGTCACTAATAATAAGTGACTATTTTAGTAACCAATAATTTTTAATTTTGTAAATTGGTATCTAAATTAATCATTATAATGACTAACAATTTTTTGTCACTAAAATTGGTTACTAATGAAACATTTTCTTGTAGTATATATATATATATATATATATATATATATATATATATATATTCAACTTTATTACTACCAAAAGAAAATTATTTAAAACTTTAAAATATAATATATCACTACTAGAAATTCTCATATTACATGGGATTTTTCTTGCAAATTTGTTAAAAAAATTTGCAAGAAAAAACTTTTTTCTGTCATTTTTTTTAAGAATTTTAATTGGGAAGTAATTCCTTCATGGATAATCATTTCCTACAAAATTATAAAATTTGCAAATATTTCCTACAAAATTTGTTGTGAAAAGTGTTTTATACAAAATATTTTGTAAGAAAATTGGTAGCAATTTTTTACAAATTTTTTTACAACAAAATTTGCAAGTATTTCCTACAAAAGAATTTTTAAAACAAAATTGACAGGAAATATGAATTTTTTTTGGTAGTGCACCTCACAAATAATATTCTATCTAAACAATTAGACCTACCAGGAAAATACCAAGCCAACGTTAACCTTTATCACCATTTCTTAGCTTAAGAAAATCACTAAACCTTAGCTATAATTCCATAACCTTCCACCATCATTTTTCTCAAACAATTTGTACCCTAACCAAACCAAGAAATGCCTAAAGAATCTATTCTAAACTCATAAAACTTTTTCTTCCATAAACTTACCCTTAGTTAGCTCCAAAAGTCATCTAATATTCTTCCAAAATTTGAGCAAGAACATGCTAACAACCTTTACCTTTTCAAGAACACACAAACTACATCTTAACATTCAAAGAACTCATCACACTCAACATGAACTAGAATATTCTTCTTCTTTCCTTCTTACCCTTGAATATTGGCTTGTGAAGCTTGACTATAGAGAAATCCTTCTCCAAACATTCTATTTTTGAATCACATCACTTCTAATAGAAAAAAAAACTTCTCTAAAAGCCTCTTTAAGGATTTGCAAAATAAATTTAAGAGTATATTTTTTAATTTAAAAAAAAACTTAGGAAAAAATTAATTACCAAAAAGTAATTTACTTAATTTTCTTTTGGAAGGAGATTCATTAACTTTTGGGAAATAATAGAAATACGATGGGTTAAGTATGTTTTTAGTCCCAGAACTTTGACACAAAATTGGAATTCGTTATTGTCCAAAACTTCGATTCATTTTGGTTCCTAGACTTTAAAAATGAATGAATATAGTTTTTTAACCCAATTACGTTAACTTTTCTTAAGGTGTTGAATACATTTCCCAACAGATATTGAATCGGAATGTGTTAAACGTTATAAACAACTTCAATACAAACATGAAACGCATTCGGCACGTCAAAAAAAGTTAACATAATTGGGTTGAAAGGATTATATTCATTCACTTTTAAAGTTTATGGGCCAAAATGTATCAAAGTTTCAGAGATGGACAAATTCTAATTTTTTTGTCAAGATTCATGGACTAAAAACATACTTAACCCAAATATGATCATCCATCTTTAAGATTAAATGAATGAATTTAATTTGATCTAGTTTTTTGTAATAAGTAGATTTTGATTATTGATGAGAGATGGATATTAATAGAGCTGTCAAAATAGGTTAAAAACCGCAAGCCAACTCGGCCCACCACAGTTTCAGGCTGGGTTGGGATGAAATTGTTTTACAAATTTTAATACAGGTTGATTTTTGACCCGTCCCACCTAGAACTTGGCTCGCCCGGGTTGAACTCGTGGTGAGCCAGGTTGGTGAGCCAACCCGCAAATAAAGGGTCATAAAGTGTTTTTTATTAAGTTGGACTTTACATTTGGATCAGCTTAGGTTATTTTTTTTACCTAACATATAGATAATTTGTATTTTTATGATTTTGGTTTGTAGTTGGATTATATTAAAGTTGATTTAGATTTTAATTAGAATTATAATTTAGTTTTGATTGAAAAAAAAAATAAATAATTGTATTTTTTTAATTAAGTGAGTCTGTGAGTTAACCCGTTTATCCCACCAACCCGCGGTGGATCAGGTCGGGTTCGAATTTTTTTGACTCGCTAATAAATGAGTAAGGTTAGATTGACTCACTAAATGATCAACCCGTAGTGGGTCGAACCGGATCGGGCTAGGTTACTCGTTTTAACATCTCTAAATATTAATAAATGGATCGTTTTTGTTATCTCTAGTATAGTAGTTGTAGACCATGGTAGTGACATAATTCGGTTTCCGAATGATTGGTCAATTGTTGGGAAAACAACATATAAGAATATTGGTGAACCGTTGATTGAATATTGCTGGATATGTTTCCGTACATGTTTTGTCTCACTTTGAAAATGTGTCCTTAAAAGATTTTGAGTGAACTATAAGTAGCTCCCTATAGTGAGTGCAGCACATTTAAAATATTATCCATGCACAAATTGGGACAAAGTTCAGAACCTTTTCACATTACCTCAACACCAAAAATGTTGCAGAAAATTGAAATTTGAAGTAAGAAGGTTGTATTTGTCGTAGCACTGTTGTTTTGGACCTGGTATTCCTAGTTAGCCACTAGCGTAGTGACTTAGTAGATGGAATAATTTAAGGTTTTGACCTTATTAATAACCAATTGGGGAATGCATTGTGTCTGTGAGATAAGGTTGTTGTGTAGTAACTAAGTTGGATCTGCGTCAGTGCCAAGTAATTGTTGAGTAGGATTCCTGATTATTTAGTGGCCAGTTAAGCAGCATCGACCAAAGTGCCCACACACCAATAACTAATTATTCTCCCATCTTTACTTACCAACCCATAACTAATTTAAGATTTTAATTCACTGGATTCAATATCTTTTTAGTTATTCAAATATTATAAAAAATTCTATTTTTGTTTTTAAACTCAATTATAAAATATTTACTAATGTAAAATTTTACAATAAATAGATGTAAAGTGTTTCTCATATTATAAACGCAATTTTATTATGAATTATAGATTTAATTATAGTAATTCAATTTTCATATTTATGTATTTGATTTGTTTTAATTTTTATACTTTTTTATTCATCTTGAGTAAAAAATTTTAAATCATTTAATGTGACTAAATTAACGTTAACACTCTTTAGAAAATATTATATATCAAAATTTAAATATGATATATGTCAAAATTCAAATCATTTTATACATTGAAACATATCAGATATTGACATGCAATACCTTTCAAACATCGTAGCATATCTAGATTTTACATATAAAATACTTTCGAAAAGAATTAAGACAAATTTAACGAAATAAATCACATTCAATTTATTTTTTAAAAATATTTAAAACTTAATTGAGTAAACAATATAAAAATTAAAAAATTATCAAAATATAAATACCAAATTACTCATTAAACCAAAACTACAATATAATTCATTAAAAGATATATGACTGGTAAAATATATAAACTAAATATTTTATAATTTAATTTTAAAAAAAATAGATAATTTAAAAAATTTAACCGTAATTGATTTTGTCCCATTCATTGGCTCCAAAATCTTTAATTGTACGGTGGCTAATGTGCTATACAGATTGTCATCAATCATAGAAACATTTTACTGACATGACATGACGTACTCATATTCACTCAAAACTTTAACCACCCTACTTTCTTTCTCGTATGCATAATCAATATTTATTTGCACACACACATAACTATTTATGAATTTCAAAACCAAATATTTACTTTTGTTGCATCTCACCCTCCTGGCACATGAAAACGTTAAAAAATTCATTCTTAAATATCTAGTATTTTAATAGAATTAAATATATTTTTAATTTCTGAAACTTTGACTAAAAATTAAAATTTTTATTTGTACAAACTTTGATACATTTTGATCCTTAAATTTTAAAAATAAATAAATATAGTTTTTTTAAGCCAATTACGTTAACTCTTATTTAGGTATGGAATGCATTTTTTCATAGATATTGAACAGAGAATATATCAAACAGTGTAAACAATTCCAATACTAACATAAAATGTGTTCGACATATCAAAAAAAGTTAACGTAATTGGGTTAAAAAGACTTTATTCATTCATTTTTTAAGTTTAGAGACTAAAATATATTAAAGCTTTGCACAGGAACAAATTTTAATTTTGGATCAAAGTTATGAAACTAAAAACATGTTTAACCCATTTTAATATTATTGGATTATGAAACGGTGTAAAATAATTTTAGTTATATATAATTGATATGAGAAGTGAATTGTTTCAGTGTGTTGTCTGTTTGAGAGAATTTCTAATTTGTAAAATGCAAAATCAATTCCAGAAATGTAACAATATATTTTAAAATTGAAATATATAAAAAAAAGTTATATGTTTATCTATTCTTAAATTTTATAAATTTTGCTCCTATTTTTAACATCTTCAATTTTGTTCATATGGAATAATTATTTTTCTCTAATATCTATACCAAATAAATTGAATTATACATTAATGGTGTGTTTGGATGAGACAATTCAAGAGGGTGATTCATTTATTTGGAGAATTTGAAATTCTTTGTAATGAAATATTTTGTTTGGATTGAGAAATTAAAAAGCATTTAAAATGTATGCATTTTTTTGAAGTATTTCAATTAGCTAAATTAGAAGAAATTCAAATACCCTCAAAATAGGTGGGAATTGAAATTCTTCTCACTTAACCTCACATTCTAGACTCTCTAGTAGAGTTGTCAATTTGATCTAGTCTAGAGGCAGGCTCGACAAGCCAGGCCAACGACTCGACGAGTCAAACGAGTCGGGTGGGCCCGACGACCTAGACAAGTCGGGTGGGATGACGACACAGACGGACCGTACTGACCCGACGACACAAATGGGTCAGGTGGGCCCAACAACCCAAATAGACTGGGCGAGCCCTACCACCCAGACAGACCAAGCGGGCCCAACGATTCAGACGGATCGGGTTGGCCCAACGACATAAACGGATCGGACGGGTGCAACAACCCAAGCAGGTCAGGCAGGTCGGGCAAGCTTGACGACCGACATGGTCCAGTGAGGCCCGACGACCCAAATGTGTGGAGCAGGTCCAATGACCCAGACGTACCCGGCTGGCCCGACAACACAAATGGGTCGAGAAGACTCGACGACCTAAACGGGCATGATGACAAAGACGGGTCAGGTGGGCTCGACGACGAAGATGTGTCGAGCGGGCCTAACGACGAAGACGGGGCAAGGGGCCTAATGACCCAACCAAACCATAATTAAGCCTAAAAGAAATTTGTAAAAATTAAATTTTATCTCACATGAAATTCAATTATTTTTTCCAAACAAGAAATTGAAATGTAAGGTATTTTAATTTTTTTATCCAAACAAATTATTTAGAAAATGAAGGAAATTTAATTACAAGCAATTGAAATACAAAGCATTTCAATTTATGAGCATTGTTGAAATGATCTGACCAAACATAATGTAATTGAATTATCCCAAACTTCTTTTTATCCTATAGTTGGCTTGATAAGACTAGATATAAAGTTGTGGCCTACTAGACAATAATTCAAAGATTACTTTTTTGCAACCCAATATTGGTTAATATTTGTTGACTTGATATGATCATGTTTAGTCAATTCCTTTGACTACTCAATATCCTAAACATATAATCATAAATAATTGAATATTAGCACACAAATTAATATCAAACAAATTTAATTGTGAAAGGCTAAGAAAATGCATCCCTTGCTAAAAATGGGCCTTGAAAGTTTATATAGGGCTAGAAACCCTAATCTCACCTTTTCATTTGCCATAAGCATATCAACATTTCAAGTCTCTTCAACAATTATCTCAATTAAATTGGTTAGCAAAAGTACTATAGAAAATAAGAAGAACATCGAAACTTATTAATTGTTTATACTCAATGCACTCTTTGTATCATTTTTAAAAGTCTAGACACTCTCATTCAAATTTCACTTTCGCTTTTAAGAAGAACTTTCAGTCAACCTATTAAGATGTTTACATTCAAAATAAAAGATGTAACAAATTTAAACACAATTCAAAGAGATCAAGAAAAGAAAAAACATCAAGAAAAAAATCACTAAGTTTTAAAAACGAACTAAAAATCATAAAATCATGAAATAGGCTAAACAAATGGAGTAAAATATGACAACAAAGAAAACATTACTTTAAAAGCTAAGCTAAGCAATTAAAAAATATGAGTTGTAAGAAATAAGACAAGACTAAGTAAAGAATTGTAACTAATTTTAAATCCAATAAAGAACTCAATTAGAAATAAAATCAAAGTTTAAAAAAAATATAAAAATAAACACTGTATTTTTTTTTTTAATTTTGTATAAAATTTTATAACTTTAACTTCTTAAGACTTAAACTCAAATTTAAGGAATTGTCAAAAATATAGATGTTATCACTTAGTTCTTAATACCATAAATTCAACTTCAAACAATCAAAAGATCCTTATCTCACAAGACTATAGTTTATCTCACAAGACAATCTCACAATTAGATATCTAAGAAAAATTTAAAAGAAACCTAATGAACAAAACTCAAATCAAAGTTAAGATAGGGAAATTATTTATATCCAACCAAACCCAAAATTTTAATTTGCACAAGAATTCAAACCAAACATGAACAAATATGAAAAGTGCATACTACTTGAAGAAAATTCGTTGATTATTTAATTTAATTGAGCAATATACTTGTATGTTACAGAACTGAGATGGTCTTGGTCGTGCAAATTAACACCACCTAGGACCCTCACTTAAATAAGGTTGTCCTTAATTAATCAATATGAAGAATTAATCAAATGACTAAGAATAACAGACATTGCTAATTTAAATTCATCCAGGTAAAAGTCCATTAAAATGATATAAATAGTTATTGTTCACGAGATAAAAAATTAATCAATTAGTATTGCATTCATTGTACATTTGAAGTTTGCTAACTTCAACATCAAATTTTTTTGCCAACACAATTGACATCTCCATCAGAGTCCAACTCGGCAATCGTTATACGAAAATAGGCATATAGAATTTTAGGCGCAACATGTAGAACCCATCTCGGGCTCGTGAGTGTTGAGACCAAACGAAATAAAACCACATTAAATAAAGTTATCTTGATGATAACAAAAACTAATGTTCATATCATATGATCAAATAATACATGATAGAATGATGCAATACACTAATTACACTATACAAGGATGAATTACAATTGATAAATATTATAAAGTGTTCAATGTTTGTTGTTGTAGTTGAAGCCTAGTTGTCTAATCTGACGACTTAAAATTCAACTAATCAAGCAATACAGTATTGGAAATCATATTAATACTGACCTAACAATTGGAATATTCAAGTTCATCAGATGCTACATTAACTAGACGAATTCAAGTGTTTTCTCACACCATTGATCATTCATTTCTCTCATATTACAAAATTTCTTTTTCAAGTCTCAAATGTTGAATTTATTTTTAGATAACTTAATATTGATTGTCAAAGAGGAATGCTAAATTAATCTTTCACAATCAAAATGATCTTAAATGAGCAATAGTAAGTTTATCTTTATTATATAGAAATGCTTCATATACTTTTATATGTGATTGACATTAATTTAATATCGATTGAAAGAAAATATGATTACGTTGTTAATGAATTATTATAGAACTTTTTGTATTAGTTACCTTTAGTAGAGAATTTCCAAACGTTGACAAGAAGATATAAATCAAAGTTTTCAAAAGTAAGTTCTTGTTGAATCAAGAAGGAAAAAAATTCAAATAAATAAATCAGAAGATTTGAAGATAAATTTGAAGAAAACATCAAGACTTTCAATATGAAGAATTATATGAGAAGATGTAATTAAAAGATCAATCTTTTAGATTTAGGAATACTCCAATGACAACAATATCCAAAATAAGTATAAATAGAAGACAAATTGATCGAGAAACAAAGAACAAACAACAAGGAAAAGAATATTTATAACAAGAAAAAAGAGAAAATCATTATCAATTCTACTTAGTGAAAAATTAAGTTTGGAAAAGGGAAAGTGCTAAATTATTGTAATATTCTTTACTTTGTGAGGTTTATTGTGAGTTTAGATTGTACTCTCTTTCTTTGAGAATTGATTGAGGTCGTACCAAACTAAATTAAATAATTAAAATGTAGTACTTGGTAATGGACCCGAAGTCGTCTCCCAAACGACCAATATTATCGTTCAAAGGTTCCAAATTCAACAAAAGAGGGGTATGGTTTGGTAGATTCAGATTCAATTCAAATTCCAACATAGAATTAAGAAAATGTAATTGGAAATTTTAATAAAATAGATTAAAAATATTGACTCCTTGAATTCGATTGCAATTTCACTTATCATGGGTCACGAAATTAGGGTTTTGGTCTCACCCAATCTACTCGTTCAAAACCCACTAAGCGAAGGTCAAAAACGTGTTTCAATACGCAATTAAGCAAAACAAACATCCATTTATCCATGGCAATAAAGCTAATTCATTAAGCATGAACAAATTCAACCAAGAACACATTACCCAATATGTAACTTAAGCAATAATAGATGCAAGATTATCCATTCCTCATAGAATCAAGATGAAGAGAGAACAAAAACGCAAATGCAAATTAGAACCTAAAAGCTCAATTGCATCTCTTCCAAGAAGTCAATACACGAAATTAACAAACCATGGAATTAAAATTACAAAGCAAAGGTAAATGAAAATACATCATTGTCTTGAACAAAACAGATTGAAATAGTATGCAAGTGCTAAAAAATGCTCCAAATGTGTGCAAAGAAGAGCAAAACGAAAAACCCACAAGTAGGTGCTCTCCTAGAACGTGAAATTTAGAATGGGGAAGAGGGTTGTCCCAAAAACCCTAAACCCTATAAAACTCATGGTCACATCACCACAATTCCACTTATTTACAAAAGTGTTATTATGAGGTGCAAAATTACAAAAATGTCCCAAGTGGGCTGAAAATGTTGGCTCAATCACTTGAATAATGTGGAAATGATGTGGAAATGATGTGGAAATGACATGGAAATGAAGTGGAAACTCTCTTCAACTTAAGATTAGTTTCCAAGCTCTAAAATTGCTTCACAAAAATACTTACAAAATAATTAGAAGTGAAAATTAGACCAATTAATGCCAAATTAATCAAAATTCTGAATAATGGCCCAATGAAACTCAAAAGATGAAAATGCACTAACAATAGACAATTAAGCACTAAAAAACCATCAAGATGGGCACAAAAAGGCAATGGAATAAGGAGAAATAATGACTCATCAAGAATTGTTTTCATTTACTCTATTAAGAGCTCTTAATCTCAGAGGGGGATTAAGAAGGAAACGTGAAGAGATTGATACTCATTACTTGGAAAGGTATATGTACTCATACCTGGAGAGGTTGATACTCGTTACTTGGAAAGGAATATGTACTCATGATACATGGAGAGGCTGATACTCGTATAACCTGGAGAGGTTTGTGTACTCAACTGTAATCAATTTTATTTATTAGTGCAACCTCTTAATCATAGTGGTTAAGGAAGAAATAGATGTAGCCCACGAGATTAGGGTAAACCAATATAATTTTCTTTTATGCTTAATTTATATTTTGTTAAGTCTCTTAGAAACAACCAAGAAACCTTAAAGCCCTCACCTTTAAGCTTTCAACAATCTAGTTGTCCACCATTAAAACTACATACAAAATTTAATAAACATAGATCAATCAACCCATTGGTATATTTTTTCAAGATTCCCACCCATTAACCAACCAAAACCTTCCAGAACCATTCCAAAATAGCTTTAACATCAACTTTTATCCATCCCAAACCCATCTAAGACCATGGCACCATAAACAACCAAGAATCAAGCAAGGAAAGCAAATATTGGAAGTTTAATTTGTCTTGAATCTCTTGCACTTGTAGCTGTTTTGAACAATTTTTGATAATACAACACACATGTTTCATTGTGCCTTTATGTTTAAGTGTAAAGCCTGTTGAAGTTGGTAAGGATAGGCAAACGATCCAAATTTTGAGATCCAATCTATAATAATCCAAATTCATATTGTTTTAAGTCCATTTAAATGGATTTATCCCAAATCAAAATCCATATTTTTGGATTTTAAATCCAATCCATTTAGTTGGATTTGGATTGGATCATTCAACTTAATTCAATTTTGATTGGAGTTAGATTGGATCATTTTTCAGATTTTCAAAATCCAAAATCAAGGTTGGCTAGAGTTGACCCCACCAAAGGTCAATTGAGTCAGCCCCGGTTGAATATCGATCCAAGTTGGACCCAAATATAGATCACTTGAGTCAGCCTCGACCAAAGATTGACTCACGTCAGTCCCATTTAAAGATCAACTCTAGCTGATTCCAACCAAACGTCGGGTTAAGATGGCCCCAATCAAAGGTCTGCTTGAGTCGATTCTGAGTAAAGGTCAATGGAACCCGGTCGAAGGTCAACTTGAGGCTGCCCTCATTGAGTTGGCCAAGTCAACCACGGTCAAGTTGACTGAAGGTCGACCCAAGTTAGTACCAACTAAAGGTGGCCCAACATCGACCTATGTCCAAGGTTAGGGCAAATCGGTCTCAATCGAGTTGGTCTCGGCAGAAGGTTGGTCTAAGTCAATCTTGACCAAAGGTAGGCTTGCATCAACCCTAATCAAAGGTTAGCTTGAGATAGCCTAAGTCAACTCGACTAAGGCCAAAATTGGGCCAAATCAACCACGACCGAAGTTTAACCTGAGTCGATTAGATCCATCTCACTGAATATAATCTCATTGATAAAGTAGATTCAATCTAATTTTAATCCAATTTAAATTGAATTAAAAAAATTCAAATCTAATTAATATAGTTAAAATGAATTTGAATCTTAATCCAGATATATTTTAACTAGATCTGCTATATTCGGATTATAGATCCAATCCATTTTATTAAATTTAGATTAAATCATGTTGGATTTTAGAAAATTCAATATATAACCACCTTTATAAGTTGAAATTAAATATGACAAAAAAAACTTAGTATTTTTATTTGATTCAATTAAACAAATTCACCATATCCACTTTTGATATGTCAATATTACTAAGTGTTTTTTCATATCTTTTTGTTCAAACTTCTGTAATCTTATTTTATAAACAAAATATGATCAAAATATTTGTTTATATAATGGTTAAAATAATAAAATGGATCAAACATGTGTTTGGTCCCTTAACTTTCAGTTAAAATTAGAATTAGTCTCTCTTCGAAAATTTGGCCCAATTTAGTCTTCCTACTCTATAAATGCATGGATTTAGTTCTTTTAACCAAATTTTGTTAAGTTTATTTAACATTTCAAACGTGTTTCATGATAGCATTTGATAGATATATAATTAATATATTCTGAGATATGGTTAATATCTTCTAAGATATGGTAATACCTTATGAGATATAGTTACTATCTTGTGAGATATGATTAATATCTTTTGTTGTTTATTACATTTATGATTTTATGTTTTTATGTTGCTTATGTCTTCTGTTTTTCTATTCGTTGAATGTTTTTATATGTTTGATGCCCTTCTTTTGTAAAGATGCAAACTCTGATTCTCATACTTTCAATAAAGTATTTCTCTTCTAACTTTCTCTCACTTGTCTTTTATCAAACACTAACATGGTATCAGATGAAAACCACCTTCCATCATTACCTTCTCTTCACCGTTTCATTCATGGTGAGTTTTGCTTCTCTCACTCTTTATTTCTTGTATATTTCTTTCTTGTTGATAATAATTATCAGCAATGAAAAAAAAAATTCTCAAGTTCTCGGCCTTCTCAAGTTCTCGGCCTTCTCAAGTTTTTGACCTTCTCAAGTTCTCGGACTTCTCATGTTCTCGGACTTCTCATGTTCTCAGCCTTCTCAAGTTCTCAACCTTCACCTTTCCAAAGTTGCTATTTCCAAGCTTGGTCTTTTCAATCCATATTCCCAGCTTGAGGGGGATGATAGAGATATGGTTAATATCTTATGTCGCTTATTACGTTTATGATTTTCTGTTTTTATGTTGCTTTTGTCTCCTGTTTTTCTATGGGTTGAATATTTTTATATATTCGATTACTCTCTTTTGTAAAAATGCAAACTATCATTCTCATACTTTCAATAAAGTATTTTTCTTCTAATTTTCTCTCACTTGTGTTTTATCAAACACTAAGAGCATTTGAGTTGTTTATACCGTTTGGAGCATTTCTACTTCAATATTAGAAGAAATTATAATCCAAAAATTACTTTTTTCCTTCTAAAACACTTTTGGATAATATAATCTAGAATCTAAAAATAAATTTTAATTATATAATTCAAAAGTTAAATAATCTTTGAATATTTTATTTTCAGATTGTATAATTCATAATTTAATTTTTATATTGTATAATCCAAAACTAATTTTTTATTTTTTGATTATATAATTCAAAAAGATAAAAAATGGAATCTTTTTATAAGGGTGAAGCAGGGAATTTATTCAAGATGCTGCCCGAATTCTGAACTTATATACTATAAAGTATGTACCTATGTAATTAAAAGAAAAGGAACATTATATTATGGAAGGAAAACAATTTTTGAAAACTTGCTACAGTGGTGAAAATTGGAATTGTTCTGGTCTTCACCTACTCTTATGATAGAAACAGTAAGAAAGAATTTATATTTTCCAACCACGAAAGACTATAAGGGAAGCTTTTGAAATTGATATGAGAAAACACTAGAAATTTTCTGAAAAGAGCTTCGGATATGTTCTCATGAAAAGGTTTGTTGAACGTTTATTATAGTTCCCAGAAAAACGAAAATTTGACAGATAATATAATATAATTAAGAAAACAAAGATATGAGTTGAGTTTTTGTTCCATAGAATTTGAGATGCCAAATATCTTTACTTTAAACGACAAAAAAGACGAATAAAAAATGAGTCCAAGAGAATGTCCACGTTCTGAAATCGATTATCTTAGTTCAAACAACAGCCCCAAACATTAGAGGAATATGCATTCACTTCATTAAGAGAATTTGAAGTCAACTCACATGATTATGTGCTTTAGTTACCACTCAAAGCATAATTCAAAATTGTGTTAATGTGACTAAGGAGAAATATTTGCCCCCATCAACCCATTTACTCCCTGTTGTTAAATTGGGGTAATCAACGCCATTGATGCATAAATATTTTACTCAGTTCTAAAAAATTTATCCAAATTTATAAAAAGAAAACAATATATATATATATATATATATATATATATATATATATATATATAAAATATGAGACATAAAATATATGATATATATATTTTTTTTCTATTATTTTTAAACGAATAATAAATATTTAATATCAGGAGAATTGTTAAGAAATCTAAATGAATCTAAGTTTCACATTAAGTAAAAATGAGAAAAGTGAGCATTATATAATAATGAAGATCTATAAATCTATATTATCTTAAGTTTTTGGATTGGAAGTAGTGTTGAGCTCATGTTTCATTAATGTTTCGCTTCTCCGGTGATCCTCTATCGAAAAACTCTCATCGGTGATCCTAGAGTTTGATTAGTTTTGGTGTGACTAGCATAAATGAGTCCTTGTATTGAAATTCTTAATCACGAAGGATCAAATAAGTATGTTTTTTTTGAAGAACAATAATGAGTATTCGTAGTTAGGTCGAAAGGAAAGTGCCACTGAAAAAAATTAGTTCCTATCTTCTTTTCAAGGGATTGTAAAAATATCTTATAAATATATCTTGAATTTTAGGGAGAAGGACACTTGAATGCTCCATGAAGGTCCCCAAAAATTCATCACCAGAATAAAACATTGGATTGTTCTCTAGTCTTGTTGGATATAATAGCAAAAAAAAGATTGCGCGTGTAAGAAGCACACGGAATTAAAGAGTGAAAACATAGGGAATAAGAATAGCGGCATGCCCATGATAAGGCCAACGAGGACATAATAAGTACCAAAGGCCATAAAATCGTAGCAAGTTGCTAAAGGTTAAAAGATTAACTCCATTTATTATATGAATCTGAATAATTTTACGGAATTTTATGTCCCTCCTATTGCAAAACAAGTTGCGCATAAACAACGGTTGGGAATGAGACCTAAGTTTTAGATTTTCTGAAGAAAATAGTACTTCGTCACAAAGTTATTAATATTTTAACGTCTGTATTTCCAGTTTATTAATTTTCTTTTTTAAGTTTATATACCAATATATAAGATTTGATCCATTTGAAGACTTATGGCAACTTGTTTAAAAATATACTTCAAGTGGGGGAAGTATGGATTTTAGATATTTGGGTGTAATCATCAACCTGAACTACCACTTTCAAGTTTAGAAGGGATGAAAATATAAACTTGAATATTCTTATATATGCTAGGCCAAGCACTAACCCTAGCTAACAAATTCTATATAAGAACAATATTAAATAAAAACATTTTAATAATTATTTTAATATGTTACTAGTTTAATGTATGTACTTGTAAGTATTGAAATGGGTAACTAGGGAGAGAGGGAGGTTGAATTGACTTTATAAAAACTTTAGTTAGTTTTAAAACTTAAAACCCCTTTCTATTGAATCAAATCAACCGTAAATTAAGAATGCAATTGCTACTGGACTGTACTCTTTTCAATCGACTAAAAACAGAGATAACAGACTTGTTTCATTAAACAATTAATAGTGTAGTGTAATTCAATAGATCAAAATATTAGAACAATCAATTGAAATACTAGAAAATTCTGCAAATATACGAATTCGAAGTTTAACTCAAAAACAATACACAAAACTCGTCAAGATTAATTATAGTAAGTGATTCAAATAGAGATACGACTTAATATTGTGCTAGATCACTCAAGAACCATGTAAAGATGATTAAAACCAAATTTCTTGAATCTTTATATCAAAAACCAAAGCAAAGAGAGAAAGGCTCAAACACAAGTACATAAATTTTTATATTGGTTCACTCATAACAGTACTACATTTAGTTCGTCAAGGCAACCCGAGCCTAACTTGCACTATATTAAAATATTTACACAGTTCACAAGATTAAACTTTTAAAATATGCCAAAACACAAACCAAGACTATTGAATCCCACAAAAATCTCAACAAGCACAGCAATATCACACTTGCAGACCTAGAAAACCACCAGGTAATTCCTATAAACCTGAGAAAGATTAAACATGAATGAAGGCTCTCCCTGGCCAACCAAACAACTTTCTCCAAATTCCGAAACCAAGCAAAATTTCTCCAAGAAGATCAAAGATCCTTCACCAATAGTTGCACTTTTGTATGATCCAAATATAGAGTTTTTCCCAAAATATTGAATGATTTCACGCTCAAAATAGGCACAAACAAGTTAGGTACCGTATATTGCCCTTCCCTCCTGGCAACTTCAACCATTTGATCTCAAAGCTTTGCAAAGAGATCCCCCTCAACCCCTTTTTTTCTTGGAATGTTGAGCCATGTCATCTGTAAAAACAAAGATTTTTCATATTAGAACATGTTGAAAAACAAGCCATGAAAAATGTACCACATACATCCCGGTCCGGCCTGTCAGTAAGGTAGCAAAACACTATCCTTTTTCCAAGAACCTTAGAAGGCAGCCGCTCCAAGACATCCATTATTTTCCTACTCTTGGACGAAAGCAAATCCTTAGACATCTCTGTCAACTTAAGGGGACTAGAAGTCCAATGAAAGGGAAATTTTTTATGGTTGGCCCCGTGAAAATACAAACACCGGACAGTTGAGGTCATGCCAACTCAAAAGAACCTTTCCTTGAACCTCTTAAAGGATTGGATGTAGCCATCCAACAAGCACGATTTTGGCCTCCCCACTAATGAAAGCCAAGAGATGGGATCCTTTGGCTGGGTAACATAGAAATACAAACCAATACTTGCACTAGAACCACCTAAATTAGAACCACTGAAAGAAGTCGACATACCTTCAAAGTGAACAAGATTGCACAAAATTCAGAGATGGGAAAGTACTTCAAGGAAGGAGATCAGAAATAATGACGCAAACAGTGAAATGAATCCTCTTATATAGAAATCTTTCAAAACTCTTCAACTTTAGAACCCCTACCAAAAGTCAAAAGAGTCGCAACTCACTAAACCCAAGGCTCAACCGCCAAAAAACACCTTGAAAAACACACTGACACCAAACAAAGCCACCATTCAATCACACTTCAAGTCTGCACGTGGCTTCGCTCCTCAAGACTGAAGGACTAGTATACCCACAAGGTTCACGGCCAAAGACCTACAAAATTTATTTTCAAAAACACCCATATGGTTGTTTACTGAATATAACACAATCAAAGGTCGAGTTCTAGCTATACCTTTCACATGAAACACTTTAAGATTGGGAGGGGGAGGTTGATGTACTATTCGTACTCAGTCCTACCCCACCAAGATTAGGAGGTTAGTATACCAACTTCCCATGTTCTCATAAGCTGCCTATCCCATACATATCGACCCTCAAACCAACACCTTCATCAAGAAACTGACAACCAAGAACCAAAGACCAGCAACAACTTTTGGGTAAATTCACCCACCTCAAATGGACTTATGTGTAAGTAAAAAGGTATAAATAGCACGGTATCCCTTGTATTCATTAAGCAATTAATTACTACTTGAGAATCTATGATATCACAAGTGTTGACTTTAGCATTAGAGTGTCTCTTGCAAGAATCATCCTTTCATGCTTTGGACGAGATCTATCGAAGCTGGAAGACAATTGTTTTAGAGATCGGATACTAGAAGGATTCGAAAGACTTGAAAGGATACAACTAGGTCCTATGAGAGGGAGAGTGGTCCTACAAGTCCACTACTCATATATTTTCAGTCTCAATTTCAAGTTGGTATCAGAGCGGGATTGACCCGCTCTAGTTTCTGTCTCATCTGGTCTGCCACCATCCGTCACCGTTGTCCGCGGTTGACCGTTGTTAGTCACCGCCGCTATCCGCGACTGTCCAAGTTCATTTCATCTCGTTTTAGAACCACCTAATGTTTTTTTTAGCTACCCAACACTGTCAAACAACATTTCAACACTGTCTGCCACCGTTTGCAGTCTTCTGCCGCCGTCAATCGTCATCCGTCGTCGTAGTTCCGTCTGGAAACCACCAGATTCGGACTGCCTCTCCGAGCGATAGCCAACCCTACTGATGTCGAAGGCATAATCGTCGCCACGCGCCTCCACGCGTGTCATCTCAGTTCACAGCAGTGTGGCGTGTGTCGTCCATGCGCCGTCGTCTAGTCGTTGATTTGTCATCGCACCACCTTCATAGCCATCACTAGAGCCTCCTTTACTCGTTTTGACCTTCAAAACTTTGTTCCGGTGAACTCCAATAGCACCCCTTATGGAAATCTCCCTAGGATATTCGAAAATCGTCACTGTATTCCGAGATCCTCTCTGCTTTTTTTTTTATTCTCTTGATCAGATATGGCCACTGAGGTACTAGGAGTGCTATTTCATTCTCTAGAAGCCCCTACATTACTTTCGAGAAACTAAATGGCCAAAATTACTTATCTTGGTCTGCTGCCGTCGAGATGTGGTTTCTCGGTCAAAGACATCACGACCACCTTGAGAAAGATGGTAGCCACGTACCTTTAAAAAAGCTGAACAATGGAAACAAACAGATTTTCAACTATGTGCTATATTGTGGCAGTCGGTGGAACCACGACTTTTGATGTCCCTCCGAGCCTTCAAAACATGCCACTCGTTTTGGAAGAGAACTCAGAATATCTATGCAAATGATATCCAGCACCTCTATGATTCGGCGAACAAGTTGGCATCTCTGAAAATGACTAACCATGATATGATTTCATTCATGAATGACGCTCAATCTGTTGTGGAAGAACTTCGAATGTTCTTGGAAGTTGACTCTCTAGATGAAATAAAGAAAAAACATGACAAGTACTATATGGTGATGATCCTCCGTGCTATACATCCAGACTTTAATCATATCCAAGATCAACTTTTGACCTCTCATGAGGTTCCTTCCATGGACACTTTGATCTCCCGCATGATACGTGTTCTAACTCTTCAAACTCCAGAAACTCTTGCAGTAATGGAACCATCTGTCATGGTCGCCACCCGAGGAAGAGGAGGACGTGGAACTAGAGGAGGTGGACGTAGAGGTCGCGAGCGTCCTTAGTGTACGTATTGTAAAAGGATTGGTCATACCGAGGAAAACTGCTACACTTTACATGGTTTTCCTGCCAAAACAGCCAATGTCTCCTAGGCAGATACTACTGAATCCAAGTTCACTGAGGACGAGTATCAAGAGTACCTACGACTCAAGTCCAACAGCTTGGCACAGTCATCTCAAGCTCCAAGTACATCAACTGTTTGCATCTCTCAATCCATGGAAGGTCACAATTCATGGGTAATTGACTTTGGTGTTTTTGATCACATTTCTGGTAATACCTCCTTGTTCTCAACCATTTCATTCCGAGAAAAATCTCATTTTATAACCCTTGCGAATGGTTCTAAAACATCCTCAAAGGGAGTCAGTCAAGCCATCCTATCTCCCTCCTTAAATCTAAAATTTGTCCTTTTTGTCCCTAATTATCCTTTCAATTTAATTTCTTTAAGTCAGTTAACTAAAACATTGAATTGCTCTGTAACCTTTGATAACAAATCTTTTGTTATACATGAGCATGGCTCGAGGAGATAGATTGGAGAAGGATATGAAGCGGGCGGATTATACCATTTTGGATCTCGTCCACGTGTGTCATGTGTTGCAGCTCCCAATCCTAAAATGTTACATGATCGGCTTGGTCACCCTCACCTGTCCAAGT